>Ga0325410_1000615_pt1 | contig 37601 bp, 31 predicted proteins | sample PopdelMetagenome_16_FD_206182 | JGI IMG/M metagenome (GOLD analysis project Ga0325410, IMG submission 206182) | Populus deltoides microbial communities from Bellville, Georgia, United States - Xylem-PdIQD-R3 | ecosystem: Host-associated > Plants > Phyllosphere > Stem > Wood/Secondary xylem...
AAAAAAAGCAGAATTTGAGTTGTTATTTAGTTTGTTAAGAGTTGTTCAATCACTTAATTAAGAAGTTCGCATCAATAAATCTATTAGTGGCAACTCACAACTGACAAAGTTCAAATCTAATCTTTCATCACGTTAACATGAAATTCCAAATAAAGCACGTTAACAATAGGACAAGTGAAATCATGCAACTCAGCAAGAACGTCAACATATTCCCAGCTTATGACGATATTCGCATTTCTCTAGAATTTTCTAATAGCGTACCTTCAGCGTCCGCAGACAAATTATGCGCTTGATATATTTATAATGGACATTGGTCTACTGATGTGACGGATCACAAGACAACAAAGCTTTCCTTGCAGTGGCCATCGGTCAAATTAATTTATTTGAACGCTTCCATTGTTTAAGCCATCAATGGGAAAGAAAGAGTTCGAAGATCTCAATGGACATACAGTAGCATCCAGCAGTTACCCTTGGGAAAACATGCAATCTACACAAACTGATGGCTTTAATTAGGACAGGGAAAAAAAGAAAAATAAAATTCCTCTTGCATCTCAATCACATTACATACCCAAGAAAGAAACAGAGACTTTCTGCTGCTTAGACTCTACTGCTGCTTTGCCTTCTTCCGTGCCAAAAACCGTTCTTTAGCTGCAGCCAGTGCATCTTGATTTCTTTTATGATGATCAGGATTTGGTTGATTGGCTGATGATTGTTCAGCTGGATTTTTTACTTCTGTTGAAGTGCCTGAAATTGGTTCATCAGAAACTGGCTCAGGATCTAATGGTTCAGAACTTCTTCTTGGAGGGGAAGTTTCCTTTTGATGTGCCTCTTTCACGCTGGAAGAATCCAATGCAAACTTTGAGTCTGTCAGTGCATGATTTCTGTCAGACGTTTCACCAGCTACTTTATCATAAGGCTTCTCTGGCTTCCTAGATTCAGTTTGCTTATCTTGTTTCTCTTGCTTCTTGGACAGTAAATCTTTCGCACCAAGTGCAACATTTTTACCGAGGTTGAAATAGAAGTCACTCAAGTCACTCTTCTTGGTAACCTTTAAAACAAGAAAACATACACATCTCAGTTCGCAACTCACCAAACAGCATAGCATGTTTCTTATCAGCACAAACATATAAGCTTTATCAAGTGATATGATCAGTTAAAAACTATATTAGCATTTATAACTTACATTTGATATTCATTTGACTGCACTTGAAACACAGCACAGCATACTAAGTCTTGAAACACACACCACACGCTAAGCTAAGCCTTAAATAATCAAAGCTGGGCATGAAGCAATGAAAACTAAGGGGGTGTTTGGTACCATTACCTACTTTTGGTTTTCCATTTTAAGGAAACCAAAAACTGTTTATAACCTTCAGTTTTTTGTTTCTGAAAGACCATTTAAAAACCAATCTCAGTCTTAGTGAGTATTTGAGAGTGTAGTAGCTTCTGCTTTTAGGTGCGTTTCAAAAGTGTATTTCACTTGAAAAAACATCAATTTGATGTTTTTTCTAGTGCTTTTTGATGATTTTGATGTGCTAATGTCAAAAATAAAAAAATTATAAAGCATCATGCACCACAATACCAAACACACACAAACTATTATCAAAATCACGATTGTCGTAGTAACCCAAAAACCCACCTCCAGAAAACATTACTGAAACTTCCACTGGTTTGATTTATCTCGCAGGCAATGAAAAATTAGTCAAACATCTAACTGGTCCATTTCATAACGCATAAATCACAAAGAGAGATTTCTTTTGTTCAAAGACGTCAAGTAAAAGCCCATGCACAATTCAAAGTTCCTCACTTCTCATATAAAAGTAACTGTGAGCTAGATTTCTCAAAGAAGATTGGCAAACAAAATCAAAGCATCTTCGAATACTACAACCTTCATTGCATTTCATACATGGTATTGAACAAAACCTAAATGCTTTCTAATTGCCCGATTGCATCCAAATTGAATTGAACACAACCTAATTAGGCTGCAAATATAGAGATTTCATCTCTAGCAAAACTACCTAATTGCTAATGCCATCATATTCCCTAGCTTCAACAATCTTTGTCTATACTACGAATGTAGCAAGGTCAATTTGCCACCCACAAACTACAAGTTTCTAGTACAAACTTAAAACCACCTTAACCTTGCTTGATTAGCATTGAAATCTAAGATAGAAGCATATGTAACCTCACCAGGCATTAAGCCACTTTGTGGTCCATCTTTTAAATCTACAATGCCTGAATGATGAGGGGTAATAAAAATCACCTTCCCTCGACCAAGAGTAGAGACAGGCAGTTTGTGTTTGGGTCAACAAAGCAGCCTTGTTCTATGCTAATCAAAATGCAATGCTTTCAGTTTTATGATATTTTTAACCAAATTCCTGTCTATACCTACAAAGTGAGGTGCGGTTAGTTCGATCAACTTTGGATTCATAAATTTCTTGTTGTACATGTATCAAACACAATGAAGGAAATATCAAGTCATTAATGTTCTTTCATAAACAGGACTGCAGTCCTAAGATCAATTCCCCAATAAGTTGAGGAAATATATTCTAAATCTCTCCCCTCATTCTTAGTGCAAACAATATTCAGATGTGGACAAATACACATCACTAATTCGGTTGCTCTTTTCCTATTATGTTTTTTTATGTTTCCTCTTATCTCATTTGTAACGCAGACATTTCATTTTCCTGTAAACAGTCATTCAACTTTTCAGGGGTCATCTTCTAAATGACTACCTTTTGATTAAAACACTTGATTATTATAAAAAAAATTCTCTCCCCTCAAGGCATCGAAGCTTGACCCAATCAAATGATATGCAGCATTCCTGCTAATCTCCTAGAGATATTTTAACAGCTATAACAAGGCTTCTATATTCTACATCATAAAATCTGTTGGAATCCAGCACTAGACTAAACATAAGTTGAACTAATTTAGAATAAAACCTGTTTTATGTTCTTTTAGGCAGACAAATACAGACCCTTGATGTGTTACTTCCTTGGTGCTATCACGGATCTAGAGTGAACCCTAAGCTTAAAAGTAGTCCAGAATAATCACATGACCAACATTATCTCAAATGCAAAAACTCCAACTCACACTAATCCATCAGCAACTCACATGACAGTTTTAAGAACTCTATCTATATTACGAAGTTGCATTATTCATGATTCATTGCCAACTAGCTACAGAAACATCTCAGAGTATAGAAATAGTAGCATAAACAAAAACATTCAAATGACAGCAAACAGATGCAATACTACTAGCATTTGCGAATCAGCAAATCTAGTCATTGAGAGCATGGAAAGCATTAACAAAACAGTGATGGCTAAATTAAGAGATGAGATTATATCCAATGAGGACCAAGCAATGACAATGTGCAGCAAAATCAAATTAGGAGCAGAAAAAGTTATACATACATCCTCTTTCTCCTCTCTAAGTTCACGCAAACGCTCTTCCTCCATCCATTTCTCCTGCTCTGCAAGTTTCCTCTTATAAGCAGCTGTCACAAACTTATCCTTGTCTGCAAATAAGTGATCTTCTTTACTTCTTTCTTTCGCAAGATTTTTCTCAAATATTACATCATGTTGTCGTTTTCGTTCTTCTGCCTTCCCCATCAAAGTCTTGATATATTTAGACTGAAAAAGAAACCAACATAATCATCACTCAATTTACCCCTTCTAAACTTTTAAATACCTACTCCCAGTGCACTGCTTCTTCACTCACATAAAATGAGACCCACCATGGTAATTACCGTGTTTACCGTGGAGGGGCAATGCACCGCGAATACCTAATGAACTGTGCTGATACAGTCAAAATACCTCTCTCTTTTGGCGATCTAGGGCTTTCGGCTGAGCAATTTTCTGCTTCATCTCGTCATAAACTCCATCATAATCAAACACTGATGGGTCTTCTTCTAATGCTTTCTTATGCTGCTCCTCAATCTTAACAATCAAAAGAAAAAAAATTAAAAAAATATACAATAAATAAAAGAAAGTAACAAAAAGAAAGAAGACAGTGATTAAAAAAGCTTACTTACATCTTTAAGAGATTTGTTCTTAGCAGCCTGCCGTGAAATCTCCTTCTCCACGTCGTCTTCTTCGTCGTCGCCGAATCCTAGCGCCGTAGGAGGTGGAGGCCGTGGTGGCTTTTTCTGCTGTGGTTGTCTTAGCAGCAATCCATACTTTTTCATTTTTTCTACCTAGGGAGCCAGGCTGGGGCTGGGCTGTTAGTTTTGATCGGAAGTTTCTTTTCTCCGACGAAGGCACCGGGAAACACTGTCGGAGAATTCGAACTCCGGTTGTCTGATTGCTCTGGAGGAAAAAAAAATGCAATCTTTCTTTCGAAGGCGGGTTTGGTTTCGGGATTTTTTGCTTGACTAAAGAAACATCTGGCAGTTAATTTAAATTACGATCCTACCCTTCCTTGTAAAATTACTATTAGGGTGCCCAAAACAACCAAATTATCCGGAATATCCATAAAAATTGACCAGAAATTAATTGGAAAAACCGACCCAAGAAATTAAAAAAAAATCAGTTAGAGTTGTTTTTATAAAAATTAATTTGAATTCCTTTTTTATTTTAGATTTTAAAAATAAAAAAACTGAAAAAACTAAATTAAAAAATCAAACCAAAAAACTAAAATTATACACAATCAAACTTAACCGAACAACTCATTTTTCATTTAAAAAATTAAAGATTTGATGAAAATAGATAAATTCTTTTTTTTTTTATCTTTAAATTTATTTCCTTTCAACAAAAATAAAACTAAACCCTTTTTTTTCGATCCAGCCGGTGGAACCATGTTACCCCTAGCTGCTATTATTAGTTTCGATTTAATTAAAGGGTATAATTGTAATATTACAGTCCCACGTAGGTATGCGTGTTTTCGAAGAGTGGGACCGGGGGAGACCCTACCACTGTCCAAGCAAAAGAAAATTTACACTATTTTATTTAGTAATTGTATTCTAATGGTTTTGTATGTTAGTGCTCCTAAGTCTGAAAATTATAAATTGGTCCTTTCATTACCGTTAGATTGTTGTCTATATTTTTTTTGCTCCTCAAATGCTTAAACTCAAAATTATTAGATATAATAACTAGAATTTATTTTTTATTATATATCATCTAAAATATTTAATCATTTTGACATTACAGATTAAAATTTAAATAAAATATTTTTAATATATAAAAATTGAATATTAAATGTTCTGCTGCATTTTTTTCTCTGCTTGATATCGGCACCTGCTGATCCATCATTGCTAACAGGTATCTTCACCGAATAAACAGACTCGTTGCAAACACAGGGTTCAATTTAAGCATGTTGGAATAATAGAGGGACTGCCAGTGATCTTTATCCAACTGACTGCCTGCCACCCGCCCTTTCAGTTCTAGGCTTCTAGCAGCATCTTCTCTTTCTCTCGTTTTTTTTTTTTCTCAAGTAAAAATTAGGTTCCAGCAGTGTTTTTTCTAAGTGTTTTTAACAAAATTAATTATTTTTTTATGATGAATTAATTTTTTAATATTATTTTTATTTATTATATTAAAAATAAATTTTAAAAAATAAAAAATATATTTTTAATATATATTTTTAAAAAAAATACTTTAAAAAATAATCAATTCTTAAATACCTTTGATTAATATTTTTTTAATATTTTTTTTGTTAAAAATATATTAAAAAATATATATATTTTTATTTTTTTAAATTTATTTTTAATATTACTATGTTAAAATAATATAAAAATATTAAAAAACAATAATTAAAAAATTAAAAACATGATTAGAACAGGATACCAATGAGGAAGGAAGAAGAAGCTGCTTCTAAGCAAAAAGTGAAAGAAGGAAGAGAAGTGGTGGTCTCTGCCCTCCAATTCGCTTGTACCGATGACTCTCCACCATGCCACCGCTGAAAGGCCCCTTCTTTTCCTTTCTTTTTTTCCATTTGTTCTATGTATGATTTTAAAGGAGGCTAAGTTCTAATCTTTTCGGGAACTGACAAGGAATTTTTTCATGCATCAAATGGGTTTTGTCAATTGGTATCTAGAAATACTTTTATGTTTTGTTTTTTTTCCGAAATTAATAACCCCATTTTGCTTTCTGTTGAATTTCATATTCTAATGGATTCTCTTTTGTTCAGGTTGGTTAGAGCTGCTCACAAGAAGGGAGCAAACATTATTCTCATTCAGGTAGGGCGGTTATGCTGATATCTCTTTGCTAAATATGAAGACAACTTAAAAGATCAAATGAAATGAAATATTGGCATCACTGCTTAAATGAAATATGAGTTTTTTTTCTAGCAGTTTTGAGTGATTGCCAAGATACTAGTCTCTTGTTGCAGCATGCTATAGGAAATGAAAGTGAAATTGTTGCCTAGCTGTGAAATTTGAATCTAAGATTTCAGGGTTGGTTGTTGGATATTCTCTATCTGAATTTTGTACTTTCTGGAACCCAGTAAATTTGAAGTCATTTTGCATTAACTAGATTACTTATTTCCCAGTTGAACTGGTTTTCTAAGCTAAATTTGCAAAGATTGGAGAAGGTACGAAACATTCACCTTTTTGGGCCTTTTCTTCTGGACACGCGCGCGCGCGCGCACACTGGTTTCTTTTTTATTTGCTATGGTATCCAGAAACGAGTAGGAGCACTATTTCTATTTTGTCATTTTTCCTATAAAGTAATTACATGATGGAAAGTTTGAAGCAGCTGGTGATTTTGTTTATTTTTTAAACATTAGCAATATTCTGGGATCAGTGGTTTCCAGAGGAAGCCCGGGCTATGGCACTGCAGGATGCAGAGATATTATTGTACCCCGCCGCCATTGGTTCTGAACCTCAAGATCAAGGACTTGATTCTCGTGATCACTGGAAACGAGTAATGCAGGGTCATGCTGTGGCTAATTTGGTGAGTTGCTGTACTGGTACACTGGCAATGTATTATATGTTTGGTTTGTCTTGCTGATTCTAACATGGTTTTTTTCTATTTTGATCCTTATTTATGCACGCTTTCTCTAAGGATTTTACCTTTGATGTTGTATGTTCCGCTTTATTTAGATACCATCATCACCTTGAGATTCCCACAAGATCTCCACAGTGTGATATTTGTTATGGAATGCTGCCATAAAAAAGGTCTTTGATGTATGTCCTGACAAATTCAATTCAGGTACCAGTAGTAGCTTCAAACCGCATTGGAAAGGAAATAATCCAGACAGAGCATGGAAACAGCGGGATCACATTTATGAAAATCCTTTATAGCAGGTGTTCAATTATTTGATTTGCGGGGCAAACTAGTCATACTAATGAACATGTAACCATGGTGAAAGAAAACTTAATATAAATGATCTGACTGACAGGACCAGCAAGGGAAATTGTTGCAGCAGCTGATGACAAAGAGGAAGCTGTTCTTGTTGCAAAGTTTGATCTGGAGCAGATAAAGTCAAAGAGACATAGTTGGGGTGTGTTTCGTGATTGGCGTCCAGGTTTATGCAAGGTTCTTTTGACATCAGATGGAAGTAATCCGGTATTGTGATTTAATATATTAATTCCTTGTAAACTCTTTCTAAAACTTTTCCCCTGCCATGAATTATATCTCTAGAATGAACAAGAGAAAGGGGTGGGTAACGTTAGATGAAATTTGAGCTTGAACAAAATATCAAAAGGCAAGTGCTTGGGCACATTGACTTGAGCTCCTTACGTACTGTGGTTCATAAAACATCGCTCAATTACCTCCTGTTCCTTTTCCTTTTCTTTTTACTTTGTTGTAGAGTTTTTTTTTTTACATGTATCTGTCGCAATCCACTAGAATCCATTCCTGGAAAATTGCTACGTCAATACATGCCATAATTTTTATACAATAATGCAAAATGATAGAGTGGTCCCAAGTGTTCATCACCTTCACATTTTGTCATCTTGATATCCATGCCTGGTAGCCTGAAATCATTGCCCATGAGGAAGAAATCACGCACATGATTTTAGATAGTGTTTAGATAGATTTTTGTCATGTATTCCTCCCAAGTTCTAATGAGCTAAACCACGCCAACTTCTTGGCAGTCATACTCGAGTGATTGGTAGAGCTTTCCTAAAGTATCAAAGCCACAAATTTAGAATTGCAGCTACTTGGACGTTTCAATTTGCTCCACATAGCTTTTTTGCAAGATATAAACATATTTAGTTCCTTTGGATTTGGGGTGTTAGTCTTGCCATGTGTCAGGCTTTTTTGAAGGAATCTTCTGTTCCCATCCCTGGAATATTCCCAATCCAACATGTTTCTGGAAGTCTTTCTCTCTCAACATCTTTCATGTAGGAAAAAGCTTGCACCAAGAATCTATTCTGGATCACATCGAATGTGTCTTGCACCAAAACTTGTATTATTTTGGATTCAGGTCGGTTCTTTATGACGTGCTTTCTCCTTTTCTTTTGTCTAGATGTGCACTGAGCAATCAATGTCAATTGACACAGATCATTTTACACTTTAGCAGTCGTAAGCTGAAGCGTGTATTGTTTACTGTTTTCTGAGTTAAGAATAGCTAAGATACAGGACTATGTCTTTCACGTAGTTACATGCAGAAGGAAAGTAAGAAATTAAATAGGTATTGTTGTCCAGAGTCTTCCAGTAAAGGTATAGTTTTGGTTACGCGTGCCATCACAGTCTTGAAACTTCTTCATTTCTACTTGCCCCATCCCCCCCCACCAAAATGAAAAGAGATGAGACTTGTATATATCAGTCACAATCTACACTTTCCATCTTCCAACTACTGAAGAAGGTGACTGAAGTTATTGAGGTGAAAGTCAGTTTTAATTCTTTGTTCGTTCTGGTACTGCCATATTCTTATTTGACAATTTGAGTAAAGCTGAACCAGTGTAATTCATGATTTAGAGTGCTAGCTATCTTTAAGTAATACAAGCATATAACAGCTACTTTGAAGTTCCAAATTCACTCTTTATCTGCTTTTAACTTCTTTTTTTCCTTGTTCTCATTTCCATACGTAATCTGCTTGTAACATTTTTGTCTTGTTTAGATTAGCACTTGATTTTGCTGTCTTGACAGTCAGCTCTGGAATCCAGGATGGCCCAATGAATTAGCCAGGTGTTAGCGTGTTACTGGATTTTGGGGCCATCATATATAAGCAGGTTTCTGTTAGATGACAGACTGGATACCCAAGAATATGGCTACATGTGGGGTTTGGTTTATTTCTAGTGTTTGGTAATGCATGCTTTACACAAGTGCAGGTTTGGGCTCTTTAGGTGTTTTTCGATGATTTTGAGATCTTTATATTAAAACCATCCAAGAGCATCAATTAGGCTACAACCATGCATAGTATTTTTGCCTTCAAAACATTTATATTTGATGTGACCTCTTACTCAAACTCTCTTTCTAGTTGAATGATAGGCATTTCATTATGTGGTTTTTTAGTTGCCACTCGTTTGAAGTGATAGTGATAGAACTAGAACCCAAATGACATGTTTTATAGAGCATTTCATTATTTGTTTAAGGCAGTGGTGACTACTTGTAATAGGAGACAAAATGAATGAGAAACTGAGAGTTTCGAATCAGAGATTGCTGATATAATTCTTATTCATCCAACTAAATTTGCTTTGCATTATCTCGAAGATGGTTGATGATCCAAGAACAAAATACACTAAAATTGTAGAGGGAGATTTCCATTCTTGAAATGATCTGAAAATTGTCAGGTGCAAGAAGGAAATGGATATTGAAGGGGAACAGAAGAAATATAGAAGTTCAAAGGAGCGGAAAAGGGGATGTAGTATAGATTGTTAAGCTATCTGCCTTCTCTTACTTTACTTATTTGTAACCGGACCACAAAAGCAGAAGCTGTGTGTTCCTACCAAAGAAACTGTCATTGACTTTCATGACCGCTTCTTTCGGCCTTCTTTTCATCCATCGTCATCATCGTTGCCTTTTTCCTCATCAAATTCTTCCTGGGAATCATCTTCATAGTCTTCTTCAACTTCTTCCTCATCTCCTTCATCAGTGATTTCATCATTGGGATGAACAAACTGCAGCGTCAACCTCCCATCCTCTCTACATGCATGCAGAAACTCCAAGGTAGGCATCCTCACTTCTTTAAGGACAAACCTACCATCATGCCTATAAGACTTAAAGGTAACCTGAGGCTTTCCACTCCGTCCGATAGATGAAATTGGCGGAGGGAATGCCCTTCCACCTGATCTTGGCCTGCTGAGATCCTCTGATACAGAACGCTTTGTGATTCTTACTTTCTCCTGGTATCGCCAGTCATCATTTATATCGTTCTTCAAGTCTTCAACATCATCAGAACTTTCAAAACCAAGCCCTTCGGTACATAGTTGCAAGCTCTCATAATTCATTCGAGAAAAGTTATCTCCATTCTTATGACAACCTGTGTACTGATGATTCTTCAGGGCGGTGCTCGAGACAGAGTCCAATATTGACGGGCTCTTCTTGACCTCCACGCAATCATTCTTGTCGAGTCTTGTTGTTCTGGCTTCCGAGTTCAAATCTAGGAACGATGAAGTTGCCAATAAAGAAGAAGAAGGTGATTGCAGATCCTCCTTGAAATGAAGCTCACCGAATATCTCAGTTAAGGAGGATGGCTCCATTGGTTTTACTGGCTTGATTTGGTTCCATGATGAGAGGGATTCAAGCAGTGTATGGTTTTCTGGCAATGGTTTTTCAAATATATGTTGGAGCCTTCCACAGGCAGCCATAACTAGGTCTTGGCTCCCTCAATCTAGTCTAGTAGTATAAAGAAGATGAGCTTTCTTTTTTCTTGGTGGGGGGTAGAGAGAAAGAGGGAGATAAGGAAACACGAGAATAGCGTGGGGGTTGAAAAAAAAATCAAGAGATGATGCTTCTTGTTCGTTTGGTTAGGGCATAGAGCATCTCTTCCATTGGAGAGGAATAAGGACGGGTGGTTTTGAAGCTAGCTCGAAATTTGGTGGTCATAAATAAATGTATGCATGCAAACTCAATTCAATTCTTGAAAAATCCCTGTATTAAATAAATAGATATTAAATTATATTTTACCTAATTTACCTCTCCGAAAAATCTCAAAATAAAAATTGATGAGGAGATAAACTTCAATCGGTCAAGGAAAGATACAAAAAATATGAATTGTGGAGGAAATAATATGAAGCAATTTGGGATTTAGATAGCTTTTGGATGAAAACATGTTTGGAGATAAAAAAAATATATATATAAAACAAATCCATGGGATAATTTGGATTGAAGCGATAAACATAGAATAAATCAATGTCTAAGATAATCTAATTTTTATCCTTTTTTTCTTCTTATATCTATTTTTTCTGTTTTAAAATAGCAACCAGCCAAAAACTACCTTAAAAAATCTCTGTCACTTTTCTTTGTCCTAAATTCGAGCAAGCATGGTTTTTTTTACCTTAAATAAAACTTTGATTTTACTATAGTCGAATTAATATTTTTGAAAATTTATGTATGGCATTTATTAGTCCAATCAGAACCCTCTATTTTTGTATTTTAAAAGACTTTCAATATCATGGCAGATTATTTTTGTACTTTAAAAATGTTTTTAAAAACAATTTATTTTTTTATTTTTTTTATTTTAAATTAAAATTTTTCATCTTCTGTTATTTTGATATGCTAATGTGAAAAATAATTTTTTAAAAATAAAAAATATTATTTGATATATTTTTATATAAAAATATACTTTACAAAATAATCAGTATTAAAAATAACATCTAGATAATTAACATAGAGTTAATTGCAGCGTGTGCTACTAAATCGGGAGGATTATAATAACTTTCAATATTACTACTACTCCATGACATGGGGAAACAGGGACCAGAGCCTTTTCCTGGGTTCGTTGAACAAGGCGGTTTTTATCCAAATTTCAATCACAGCATGGTGTCTGATAGTGCCATTTAGCTGTACAGACTATACTGATGTTGATCTGGCTGGTCAATATCTTCAATCACCACACATCTTCACCAGTCCATTATCTCTGCGTATAATATATATTTCCTTTTTTTCCTGTTTCTTCTCACCACCATGAGCATCTATCTTGTCAGTGTGATTTTCATCATAAAGGGCACAAAAGTATGATAAGAATCATTGGTTTTGATCATGCACTACCGTGATGAGCAGTAATACATCAATTCATTGACATTAATCCCTTCTATCTTGGTGTGTTTTTATTATAGATTTAGGTCAGATTGTTAGCCACACGTAAGATGGGCTGTGGACACGATCTTTAGGGAAGTCCTGTCAACATCAATTCACTAGTCCATTGCCTTTGTTAACATCATCACCACTCACTAATCTCCATGATTAAGCTCCAATCAGCTGACCCTCTTACACAAAATCTATGTGCTTGTGAGCTATGGATTTATCATTTATCAACCTGAACTCAACACAGGAAACCGTAACAAAGACCCTGTGTCACTGTAAACTTTACAGCCAGCAGCTCTTGGAATATTCCCACTGGATCTTTGCACATGTCCAATCCTGTTCCAGGAAATGATTGGCTGTTATCCTTCACTTTTAAAAAGCCTATCTTCAGCTTGATACAGTACATCTTGACATATAATGACAGGGCATTATAGTGCCAATCACTAGGCAAGTAGCTACTGCTCTAACCGTAGAGTGCCATAGTCGTGTGTGTTTTTTTGCCGCAACATTTTACTGGTTCAGTGGCTTTTCAGAAGCAGCGCCACATCTAAAATCTGGATATTCTGATTCTAGTACAAGTAGCTGCTAAATCTACAGCCATAAGGACAACGTCCAAACATAAATGGGGACAAAAACAAAAGTTTTCAGCAACTAAAAGATGGTATAAAAGACAATGTTCGATTCTGAAATGGAAAGAAAAAAAAGGGAAGGGGAAAAGATCCAAGATGATAATTGTAGAAGACTAACAAAGCTAACATCAATGTTACTCAAGCGTTAAAGAAATGAGGCTGTAGTTTTAAGTAGAAGATGTTAGTTCCACACCAATGTCATCCATCAAATTGGGAAACCACCAAGCACACAGAAACCTTATGTGAACAATTGCAAACGTACTCATTGTTTCCAAATCAAAGATACATATCCTCCTTTTTTGAGGAATCAGTTGGGACAAAACTACTTTTGGACACCCTTCATCGCCAAGCTTCAATACGCTCCGACCTTGACTCTATAAAGCTACTAATTCCTCGAGTCTTGTTAGTAGGCGGTGTTAAATGAAGTACAGATGACTGCCTGCTAAATTTTCCAGGACTTTTTCTGAGACTGGAATTACTTGATTGGCCAGCACTGTTCTTTCTGGTACCTGCTTGAACTCCGGCCTTAACTCTACGACTGTATGTGTCATTGACTAAGTCAACCTCGGTAGCACTCTCACAGGAATGATCTCCATTGGCAATTAGCTTGTCAACAGAGGTTGCATAACTTAGGTCTTCTTCATCAGCTATGAAATTGTTTTGACTGGAGTTGTAGGAACTTTCTACAACAGGTTCTTCAGCCATGAAGGCTCGCTCAATTGTTTCATTTTCATTTTCATTTTCTCTACCTTCAGCACAGGACAGCGAAGGGCTCTCGTGACCGTTCTCATCAAATGGCTCAAGACGTGAAGAAGGTGACGAATCCACCACAGAATCTTCTCTCTCTCGCAGTGTTCTTAGGATAAGGGTCTTGAGGAAATTCATCACTTGGACAGCATACATTAAGGCAGTCAGAGGATCTGCCATCTGCAACAAAATTAAGACAAAGGGCGAATCAGCACACCAACAACTGCCCCATCAAAATACCGTTAGTAACCAAGTCTCTGGCTGGTCCATTTGCTGTGCTCTTACATGGCAGAGTACTAGCATGTAGCATCTACGGACATAATTGAAGAAGAGATTGAAAAGGAAAGTGAGAGTTTCACTACTATTAGCTTCCCTGAAATCAAAATAGGCTCTAATCTAAAGAAAAGCAAGAAAAATCATTTGAATGGAACAAACAGCATGTAAAAATCAGATCTTAGATAAACAAGAAAAATCATTGAAGTTCAGGAACGTCCAAACAACAATAGACATGTACTTGAGTCATGTTCGGTGCAAAAACTGTGGCTACGTTGTGTGCATTCATCTTGTTCAGGTGTTCTTGTTGGACAACATCAGCCATCAGATTGATTGCCCAATCTAATAGAGCAGCTTCTGTTGGAGGCAGATTTCTTGCAAGATTAGCACAATCCTCTTCAGTTCGACATTCTATTACTTGTTCAGGCGATAATGAATCCAGAACCCCTGTTGGAAGCTCTCTAAACCAAGCCTAGACAAACAGATGCCTTCAAGTCAGTATAGCCATGTGTTGAAAGCAAAAAAAAAGAAAAAAAAGAAGTCAATGCTGAGACAAAAAAGGAACACTTTCTACAGATGGAACCCCAGTCTAAGCACAGAAGACAGATGATATGTTCAAAGAAACTGGATTGCAGATGAGATGATGGCAGTGAAATGGGGCAGCCACAGTGCAGCATTTGGCGACAGAGAATATGTGGAACTGAAGCTAGAAATCAGGCTGGTAATGGTGGCACAAAAGAATTGCAGGACCCATGGTTGTAAGCAATCTTCACCGAAAAGCTTAATGATGAAGTACCATAGATCCAGCTTTATTGAAATGACTTTCAGAAAATAATTTTGTAATAAGATGAGTTTTTTGAACTGCAAATAGCATGAATATATGCAACATAAACAAGTAACTCATACCAGTAAGATAGCATCCAGCAATTGACACAGGATAGATATGATAACTAGATCATCACAAATTTACAGGTCCATAAACTTTTAGAATAAAGGTTAATTTAATTTTGTCGAGCCTTGTACAATTTTCCTCTACTAGTGCTCCCCACCAAGAAAAAGAATTGATTGTTGCTTACAATTTTCTTCTGTCAGCATAATTATAACAAACACAGCTTACAAGGATGTTATATGTGTGATCTACACATGGCAGCATTTCTTCCATTTTTTTTCCTTGTTTCACTATCTTCGGTGTAGCATTAACCAGTTCAATTCACCTTACAATGAATATGTAATTTTCTTCACTATTAAATGTGTGATAATTCATAACTCAAGCAGGTGCATAATGGGGAAATGATCCGAGAGTAATTTATGTTGCTATACCTTGATAAGTCCTGCCAGACAATGTACATCAACCCCTTCTGGTACCACCCCACCATTCAGTTGCTCCCTAACATACTCCTCCTGACTGTTTTCTGCAGCAATTCTGAAAATCCCTTCAGCCTGAATGCAACAATTAATAATTTGATGATGACCATAATCAAAACAAAATGAAATCCAACAAATTAAAATTAAAACATGCCCCAAGATGCCTAAATCAGACAATTTCCCCATCTCTGGAGTCAGCATAATGATGCTAACAGAGAAAAATGACAAGGTGATGTACCTGCAAGCCTCCATGAGCATACAAGCGTCTTTGCATTAGCAAGAGAATTGTTGGCACGCTGTTCCCTCTTGAGTCATATGACAACTGCATAGATTCTGTGGAAACTCCAAAAACAGTTGCGCTGCAGAATGAGAAAAAAAATCAAATTAGTAGGCAAAGAGCGAGGCAGCAGTTGTACAAGTTAAAATAGTTAACTGCTTTTAATTGGCATGATGTAGAGCTCAGTAGACAGGAATAACTTAAAAACACAGCTTCGGTGCCATAGGTGGTTTGTTTAAACTAGCAGTGAAACAGGACATTCAACATGTTAAATCCTGGCGTGCGCCTGTCTCGCAAACTGATCAAGTGGGGAGTTTGTGATTACACACATACAACTACAACCATAACCAAGGCACCAGTGCAAGTGATCAAGAAAGGGGAGGGGGCTTCAGTTCATCTGTAATAGTCAAGTTGTGAATAACAATTATTTTCTAATTTATATCACTAACACGAAACAAACAGAATTCAATTCAATAATCAAGAGGGAAACAAGACTTCCATCAGCAGCAGTTAGAACAAATGAATGCCGTAGTGGAATCAAAAGTTTAAGTAGAGTTTGAGAATATTAAATTGGTTAACTTATAATGTTTGGGGAATTGAGATAAAATAATTTCATCGCAAGGGCTCGCGCAAACAAATTGGGCATTCTGACTTTCGGTGAAGGCTGGAGTATGGAACATATACTCCCTTAAACAAATGAAACTTGGTTCCAGAAATTAAGCATTTGTACAAAGGTCCGTGAAGCGATTTCTATGCGTCAATCCATGCAGAACTAAGTTGAAAAGGTTGTGGTATTTACATGGAAAAGTCCAACTTATGTGGATTCAAATAGCTGGCCAGCAGCTACTCCTCATTCCAAGAATATAATGCATCAAAATAAGACGGGAAAGAGGAGTGGTCTGCCACTTCTCCCCAAACTTGGGGAGTTGACAAAAATGGAAGTAAAAAGCTCCAATATTTTACAATACAATATCAGATAATGCTTTCAATAGTTGATATAGCTGAGGGTTGCTTATGTGCTCAGATCCATGATTCCAACTAACACCAATATAAAAAATGGGATAAGAGCAAAATTTATAGGTCAAATTCTCCTATTTGTTTATTGCTACAAAGCTTTTCAGTTGAATCTCTTTAATACTTATTGCTTCCAGAAATTGTTTCTGCTGCAAAACTTTACAGTTGAATTCTTCTCTCTCTCTTTTTTCCCAGAAAATGGAACTCCACAAAAACATCAAACTTCAATGGAGGGGGAAAAAAAGGACCAGAGAACCTTAAATTAGTTATAAGAAAATTCACAATTTCAAGACTGGATAAGGCAATAGAACCACAAGATTGAATCCATCACTTGGGTACAACAAGCTGGAAAACATTACAACATGCAAAAGGGAGCTTTCACCAATTAACTGCTAAAAAGTCCACGTTTATGAGAACTGCATTTGCAGAAACCAAAGAACAAATCAAAGAAACAATAACTTGCCAAAAAAAGAAAATTAACAGTGCCAAGGATTGAAATAACCATAAAAAACACAAGAAGGATAAAAATAAAGAAAACCCGCAATTTCATTTCGATCAAAGAACACAATGTACCTACCTAGCACTGGGAGGCCTCCTGGGGACTTCAGGTTCGAACTCAACAGGCAAACCCAAGAACCCATTAAACCTATCAAAGGTAACATGAGCCACATGGCGGACATTGGTTGGCCAACCAATCTCCATACTAGCACAAAGTTCCCTTCTATCACTCTTGCAAGCCACTAGAGACTTCCTGAAAAGTGCCACAAGAAGAGCTAGTAAAGAAATCTGATCCCTTTGATTCTTTTCTCTTTGCTTCACCAACTCCTCGTCATCTTCATCAATGCCATCTTGTGTTAAAGGAGATTCTGGGGGTATACAAGTCACGGAGGAGGAGGGGGAGGAGGAAGTTGGTGAAGGAGAAGAAGGGAAATGTGAAGGGGAGTGAAGGACTTCAGTCATGGCTGGCAAAGAAAAGGTCCTATCTTTTCTTCCTTGAAATATTAATAAAAAACAAGAAAAGGAAGTACTTTTTCTCGATTTTTCAAGTCTTTTCTTTAACAAAATAAGATTTGTTGTTGAAAGAGGTCTTGACAGCAAGAGATTTGTGGAGTTATATTGAAGGAATAGACTTTCTTTCTTTGAGGGACGTGAGAATCATTAACTCTCGCAAAGAAAAAAAAGTTACTGTATTCTTTCTTTCTCTCTTTTTTTAATATTTCTCTCTCTTGAGAATTGAAGAAGCAAAGTAGATACTAGATAGAGAGAGAGAGAGAGAGAGAAAGAGAGAGGATTTGGTGGGAAATAAATTGATTGTATAGAAAAAAGGGAAAGGTAATTAAAAGGGTGATTAATTAGTAGCTTGAAGTATAAGGGTTTGATTATGGTGGGTCAATAAATTTTTCGCAGGGATAGCTGTGGCTGTGGCTGTGGCCTCTTCTTGTCTTTGACAGCCAAAAAAAATCACATTTTTTACAGGGATAGCTGAGCTTTCTCCGTGGGAATTGAAGCGGCCCTGTAGGCTTTTTGAGAAGAGTGGGGGCAAGGGGGCCTGGCTCAAGCTTGCTGTAAAAAAAACTCTACCATTGGTAAGTTAATGTCTATGAATCAGCGCATGAATCAAGTAACAGCAGTAAAATATGGCCATGGTAAAGATGAAGATTTTTGCTCTCCCTGTTACTTCCATTGTCAGACTTGACTGAACTGTACCTAGAAATTACCATGAAATTAAAATCACTTTTCTCGATGATGAAGAAGCATTGTTCAACAGTTGATATTGTCTTTGCTTGTTCAACCAGCAAAAACCTAAGCCTAGACATGTGTTTCTCCAACAATGCAAGACTTGTTTGTTTTGGCATTGGTGAAATCAAACCTTGCCTTAGTTGGCATCCTCTTCTTGAAGTAGATGTGAATAAATGCCATAGATATACGGGTAGGAGTCGTGTGAGTACGACATTTTGCAAGTTGTTGAATGTGTCATTAGATTTCATAGCCATTTTGTCCCGTTTGTGCTCATAAGTTAAAAGGTTTGTACATGGTTATTAACACCCAAGAACGACTCGGAATATTAGGTTGTCGGGTTAATCCAGATATATGTTTTTTTTATATAAATACCATGTAGTATAAGCTCTAATAGCTTATTATCTTTTTTCATCACTCGCTAAAAATTGTGAAGCATACAGTATAGATTAACGTGAAGGAAAAAAAAAGTATACGAGTGAAAAAAAAAACATGTGGATTCTTATGAGAATATTATGGGCGTGCTTGGCACCCACGTAATTGATTCAAGAGTTAAAAAGAAAGAGAGAAAGAAATGGATCCTCGCTAATATCATCAATGATGATGACATGATCTTAATTTGCGGACAATCATGCTACTTTTTTATATTGCTTTACTTTAATGCCAGAACTTATCCTTTGATATTTGTGTAGGATATTTCCAAAACCAGACCCATTTTAAGATCTGCATATCACAGGTAAGTTAATTAATTTGAATTAATTCAGATTAAAAAAAATTAAAATAATATTATTTTAATAATTACAAAAAACAGTTCTTTTCATTTATCTCGTCTAAACAGACCCCAAATTAATAAATTATCAAGTTGATCAATTAGACTTGGCTGAATCTTATAACCATGTTCATAACCACTGGTAGAGAAACAAATGCTATGTTCAATGTTCATCATCAATTTTTCAGCATAAAAAAATCGGGTCTTAGATGATAGTCAAGTTTACCTGATAAATTACTTATTAAAAGAGGTTTAGTTCATGAATCACATATTGTTGTCAAATTCTATTACAAAAATAGAAATTATAATGTTCTGATCTTTTACTTAAATGACTAATTACTTAAGAGCAAACTCAATTCTCTGTAGAGAAGAAGCTAGGCAAAAGAAAGACAAAATCTTCAAAATAAAAAATTATGGAAGGTGTGTTCCAATCCTGCTGTTTTCGTGACAAATTGGTGGCCGGCCCACAACTTTTCTTGCACTTGTCTTTGCTTTTGCGTGATTCAAGTAAGCTGCTGGCAAGCTAGTGGTCGTTGCTAATGTACTTGCAAGCAAATTCAACCACCAAATGTCTTGTTTCTTTGGCTACAATAACCAAAATCTGTAGAAGTGGTGAAGACATGGAATTACAAGTGTTTTTGTTTTTTATTTTCGAAAAAAAAATCACAATCCTTTAAGTTTTCTGGTTATGATAAAATTCTTTTTTTATTCAACGATAAAGATATTTTTAAATTAATTTATGTATTAATTAAGATTAAATTTCTTGTTGAAATTCAAAGGAAGAGTTATTAAACCAAGAGACAAATTGGAGTTATGGAACTGGGCTCAATCCAACAAATTAATCTAGTGACTTGTTGATCTGGATTTAATACAAGTTAAGTTTTGTATTAAATTAAATGACAGTTGAACTGGTTAAACTCAATTATTCAAGCAAACTCCTGCTGTTGTCTTATGATAAGAAGTCCTCCGTTTGTTCGTCATCAGAAATTTAAGATCGAACTGATCCAGAGGACAACCAGGACAGAAGTAAGAGTGTTTTTCTTCTTGCAGAATAGGTTATGGAGAGCAAAAGGGATGGTAGAGAATTCAGCAAGATGAAGGGAATAACAAGGACAACAACCTATTTTGTTATTGATGATTCTGAAATCCCAGATGGGGTTTTGATGGAAATTCTTTTAAGACTTCCATTGAAATCTATATTCAAGTTCAAGTGTGTATCCAAGCGATGGCTTTCAGTGATTTCCGATCCTTATCTTGTCACCTCCTTTTTGGCTCAGCTAAAGAAGGAGAGTTTATCACCAGCATGGGACCTTCTCTTCTGCTACATGTATAATGGAGGTGGTGAGATTTCTGCCAAAGATATGGCTCCTCGTCTAACGTTCAAAAACCATCCCGACTTTAAACCTCGAGGTTTTTCCTTGGAATTTCTGACAAGTGAAGTACACCCACAAAATCAATCCATCAAAGTGTTAGCCGCAAGCAATGGGCTGATGTTAATGTCATGCCCTCGTATTGTTAGCTAGACTGTATATGTTATACTTGCGAGCAATAGACGTCTACAATGACATTATGCATTGGCTTGCCTGTCACTTTACAATCATAGCTTACGATCCAAATTTGAATTCTGGTCAATGCCGCTCGATAAACTTGCCGAAAGACTGGCAGTGTCCCCATCTCGGAGTTCTTGGTTTGTGCCGCGCGAAACGCCTTTGTTATCTCCACGTGGATGCAGGTAGTGTTGAACGATTTCATGAGTGTCTGCGTGTGGGAACTCAAAGATTATGATTCTGGGGAGTGGTTTATGAGGTCCAAACTGCAGCCTTCGTAGCATCTTGAACAACCTTATGCGTATTGGCTTTGATACATAATAATTCTTATCTCTTGCTCTAATTAAACATGTGCAAACTCCATTTCCATATCAGCATTGAATTAAACATCTTCAACATGGTGATCTATTACAACATTAAGTTCATGGTTTTCGTTATCCATAGCAATCATACCATTAACATCTTCAACAGCCTTATTTCTATTGGCTCGATCCATAATAATATTCAGATTTATCAAGTCTTCATCCTCGTTGGTTTGTCCATAAAAATCTTGCTTTAACTATGGTGAAAACCCTGATTAGTTGCCATTTAATTGACCATCTTCACCGCGACAATACATTATAACATTGAGGTTATGGTTTTCATCCCCCATAACAATAACATCATTAACATCTTCAACAACATCATCCCCGTTAGTTCGATCCATAATAACATCATCGCTCTCATGATTCATCAAGTAAACGCCATGAAAGAAAAAGTCAGCATCTCACAAGAAAATTGGTTCATTTTGTTATTAATGATCCTGATATCACTTTTGAATGAAGTTCTTTTACCACTTCCCTTGAAAATTATATTCAAGGGTGTAATGTATCCAAGCACATCGTGTGCAAAATCCTGCTTATTGGTAAGCTACTACCATGACTCCAAGGGTGGTAGAAGCAACTAAAAAGTGATGCCTCCTTCATTCTTTTCATTCTCCACAAAACACAATGGCATCAGTCCCGTACTTCCTCTTGCTTCTTCCCACCAGATTTGAGATACCATCCCAGAGCACCAAGAGCTGTAATAGTACCAGCTACAACTGCATAATTCCGGTATTTGTCAGTTGATACTTTTTCAGTGGATGATCCTGGTGGTGTTGAGGAAGCAGCGGTGCTTGCTTTGACATCAGCTGGTGCACCTGTGCCTGAGGCAGTTGTCTCCTCGGGTTTAGGACCCTGAATAAATTAAACAAGTTTGAGCTTCAAGGAATTGATACCGCTCCACCCAAGGAAACCTAATTAAACACAGTGCAGCAGATATAGTATCTTTTTTGAGAAAGCTGAAAAGGGTGAATTTTTACCCCTGTAAGAGTACCCCAAACCCAAGAGGTAATATTAAATGCTTGAAAAAAATAATCAAGAAGTCCGAAAGATGTATTCTATTCTGATAATAGCACATACGATGGCAATAACAAAGCTTAAAAGAAAATGTGCTATAACCATACCTTGCGTGCAAGTTTCTCCAGTTTTTCTTGCTCAACTTTCTGCAAAAGCCAAAACAATGCACTGCATCATAAGCTATATGAAAAGAAGTAGAAGTCCTAAAAAATCAGCTATCCTTTCATTAAAATGCAGTAAAACTATTAGATAATAAAGTAGATAAAAATATTTAATCAGTTTTGCCATGGCACCAATCAGACATGATGACATTTATTATGTTTTCAGTACAGGCAAGATGCTCAGTTGTTTTGGCGCCAAAAACAACAATAACATACACACAGGGTTCTTTAACTCTTTTTGTGTCGTATACATCTTAATAAAATGCCATCCCAAGTCCCATCTCTTTCTCTCATCTGATTAAATAATAGGGAAGCACAGTTCTTGACAGAAATAATAGGTAAAGATAATAATTTGAAGTTTCAACAGCAAGATGGCTGCCTACAAGAATGAGTTGAAATAACGTACTATTCCAATAAAAACTGTACCACCAAAAGTAATCACTCATTTTGAAATCAACCATTTTTTATCCGTAATTGGTGGATAAATTTGGATGCTTTAAATCAATGCATCATCCCATCAATTAAAACATAGAAGATGGTAAGACTCGAAGAGACATTTTCCCCTAACAGACCATTCACCTAATCAATCCTTTCCTGAAAAAATGGCTCAAATGCCACAAAGAACTCATATGAAAGCTTTTTTTTTTTTTGTGTTCCCATATGATTTCTCTCTCTCAAAAAGGAAGGCAAAGTGATGTCAATGCAAGAAAGCTGTTCATAATTGCATCAAATGAGTTAGCGGTTAAGAGCCAACAAAGGTAATCAGGCACTAAAATCTAATAGGATTGATAACTAACAGTTCAACACCGCATATATGTCAGTTTACCAAGTTGCAAGTTTAAAGGTAGGCGCTTTTTTGTTTCAATCAAACTGTAAAGATAGGGATGATGGCCTTTTCAATTTCTTATAATTACAGAAAGAAAATATCAATTTTTGGCATTTAAACAAAGCACTTTCAACTTTATTCATATTTTACAAATATAAGAAAAACACAAAAGTCAAGCATCACTAGTGTGTTTTGTCCCACAGCTGTGTGCTGGAACTGAATGAACATCTTAATTGTACAAACAAACTTTTCAGAAAAGGTTTCATTTTCACTAGAATTTCAACCATATTTCCTCACTTTCTATTTGCTTACTGTCACAGGTTGAATACGCTACTAACCATTTCCCACAGGACAAACTTCCCCTAAAATTGCATTTGCCCTTTTTACTAGAAAATGTAGAATAATAAGCTTTTAGATTGTTTTTGCCACAACTTTTCTGGTAAATCCCGAAAACTAATTTCCTCTTGTTTCACTCTCTTTTACCTCAATTTTCCTAGAAATGACATTCCTATACAACTTTCTGACAAGCACTAGGGGGTGCAAAATATTCCCAACAAGCATCTAATCCTCATGCACTAACAAAATTGAAAACATTTTAATTCCAATACATGCAATTTAAAAAATCCTACCCACTAATAACTACAACCCGCAAACCGAAAATGCGAAACAAGCACTAACTCGAGCAATCCACCAACTTACAGAACACAACCAATATCAGTTTCAGTCTTTCACGATACCCCACAACGAAAACAGTTTACAATAAGGTGGTCTAATAATAATTATTAAGCTAGCATTCAACCCAACAGGCATTGTTTACACCCCATTTCCAACGAACTAACAATTTTTTTCTGTTACAAGAGGCTGGTTCTCTATTCTTCTTAGAACATAACATAATCAAAATCCCAAATCCACCAATTCCGCTACTACCACTACAAGCAAGCCTTATTTAGGACTGAATTGCACAAAAAAAAAATGACAGATTTTCGTCGTTATAGCAAAAGAAAAAAGGAACTTTTCAGGACAATATCAAAAATAAAATTGATAAGTTTGCAAAACAAAAACCAAAGGCAAAAACTGTAAAAAATAAATGCTGGGTTTTTCTTTTATTTATTTATATTACCTTAATGTAAACATTTTCTGCAGCCTTTTCCTCTTCGCCAAGCACTTTACCACCACTCGAAAACCTTCTAAGGACAACTCGTCTTGCTGCAGAACCAATTGCCGTCGCCATCGTGAGCACTCCTAATTACCACCTGAAATCATCAACTGATTAGCAATTTCAATCGAAGAGACGGCAGTGTTGATAATCTTGGATATTAAATTAGGGATTAAGAGATATATTTATTAGCCTACTGAGCAAAATATGCAGCACCGATGCAGTGTGGGTGAGGGAGGGCGAGGGAGAGATGGTGTGGTTTAGCTACTTTGCTTGGCTTATAAGGGGGCTGGCTTAGCTTGGAAATGTTAACGTGGGATGGGAATCAAGTGGAGTTGTCGAGGAAAGAAGATTCTGACCGTTGATTTTGAGTTTCTAGGTGTCAATGATGATGATTTTATAGTGGGACCGGGTGTAAGAGTCATTCAAGGTTCTCCCGTATAAAATCTAGATAAATCAAGTTTATCCGAATTTTTTAAAAACATTAAAACAATATTACTTTAAAAATATTATTTTTTTTCAAAACAAATAATAAGTTTTAATTAATTGATTGAGCCACGTAATAATCTAGGTTTCTCGTACAATTATACTAATTGATTTTTTTATATTTATTTTTATAAAATCTAGCCTGACTCTGGTGAGAGGTTAACCTGTCGGCTGTCATTCTAAAACGAGTTTAATAATAATGTAAGGAACTTTCTATTAGGCCGTCTTTAGTTTGCTAGTGTTTCTGATGATTCTGATCTAGACTAGCAGAGAGCGGAAAACGAAAGCTGCAAAAAAAGGTCCCTATATTTTCTGATATTCTCAATTGAGTATCTCCTTCCATATTCATTTATGAATTCATCCAAATTGTGCTTTAGTTTTTGTAATAATGACGTTGTTTGTAGGAAACATTTGTGGAGAGTTTGGCATAAAAAACTTAATTGAGAATTTTTTAATACTCCAAGGACTCGATAGAGACAAAAAAAATTCTACAGGGACTTGAACGAGACGAGGTTTCTTCTTTCATTTTTCTTTGCCTTGTACGTATTTTGACAACTCCTAAAAAGGGCAAACCTGTTGTTATTGACCACATCAGATGGTCAGATTTCATTATTGACAAGCAAATATTGAGCAGATGAATTTGAGCTGAAAAACACAGCAGGCATTTTAGAATCCAGTGACATTAATTAGCAACCCAGCTGCATCCAGTAGAAGTTGAAGCAAAAAAAACCAAGAGAATTGACATTGATTTTGTTCAAGAAAATTTCCTCAGAGAGAGGTTACAAAGACAGAAGGGATATAAATAAAGGACATGATAATACATGATACACAGGATTTGTTCTCTCCAGCACATCAACAAATTATCTCATTTCTAGATACATTTCTCCCATCAAAATGTAGTTTGTAGAATCTGTTGGATAGCTTTTAAGGATCTGCAACGTTTCTTCATCTACTCGTTTTTCAACTTGTTGCTCAAAAAACTTTTCGATTTGCCAGTGTAAATAGATTTTGCTAACGATAAGGCTTTTAATGCTGCAGAAGATGCCTTTCTTTTCCAAACGTTTTTACGAATCCGCTTCTTTGTTCTAGAAGTACGTTTTTTTGGAACGGCAGTAACTGCAGTAAAAAAACAAAGAGGTTACATGTTATGCACGTGTGCAAACACACAAGCAGACACAGGTATGAACGTTGCATGCACAAAGCTAAGAATGCTACGCACAAATTTTTAAGGTTTTCATATATAGAAATAGTTGCCCATGATACTGTAAAATGATAGAAAAGGGCAAATTCACAAGCATTTAAAAGTTAGTTTCATCTACTGTGTCCTGCACGCGTCCCTCCTCGCACAACAGACAGATTGTTTGTCATGCTTGCAACGAACATAAAGATGTAAAAACCCGCTTCTAGACAAACACAGGTAATAATTTTTAATAGGAAGCTAAGTTTGACAGGTAACAACATTGATGTTGCAAAAGTTGTATGCCTCCATGGTGCACTGGGTGTCAACCACAGAGATATCAAGATTGAAAGTGAAACTGGGATACGAACTTACGCCTTCCAAGGTCATCCTCAAGCTCATCGATCTCAAAACCACTTCCAATCAGAGTGTCAAAACCAATCAATGGTATCTGCATTTTTATTTATTTTTTTGTTAGAACTCCAAAACTGAGTTGATCTGAAATAAGAACATAAACCATGCTTCCAATCAAGGAAAGGAAAGGGGCATCCTTTTAACAGGACAAAAGAAAAAAACATTATGCTTAAATATTCAAACATTACCTGATCATCCACTATTTCTGCCTCTACCACTCCTGCATTGCCAAAAATTATGCAAGGATAAGTTAACTAGTTCACAGGAGCCCATAAAAACCAAATGAAAATACAGAAAGGCAACACAAATCAGTGTTAGCAACAATGCTTCCTAGATCATCCGCATGACAGATTTCATCCTTAGGGGCACCATGTGTTATATTGTTAGGATTAGTATTCGATCCTGCTATCTGAATTTGAAAAAGGCAATCAAGCATCATGATTGTATATACATTAATCGAAACAATTTAAGAACCAAAACCGAAACACTTTGCTGCAAATGCAGTGCTTTCAAGTCCTACCTGTTGAAGTGCATCCATTTGTTGTATCACCATAGTAATCCTAGTAAAAAGTCGTGAGTTTTCAAAAAACAATATCAGAATATGGAAAGCAAACTGTATTCAAGTCCAAGTATGATGGAAGTTAAAGGCCAAGAACACTCACCCCTGTAGTAAGACCAGTAGCATGAACATTCACAGCTGTAGAACCTATTTAGAGCAAAATGCAAACTTCAATAATAGTAAAATTTTCCATGATTATCTAACTTGGGAAGTTAAAAATTCAAACTTATCAGAAATGAAGCAACAAAAACACAATAAATTAGCTCAATGAAGTCTCAGGAATGCATTCATCACCTAATTTCAAGCTTGAAACTAAATAATTTCAACAGGAAATTGAAAACAACAGCATTTGCAGTTAATTTTCGAAGATTAAACATCAAAGAACAAAAAATAACAAATATATTAAACATTCATGAACTCAGCGAGGCCAAAATCATAATGCAGTTAAGACAGAACCCATCAAAAAACAAATTCAATAGAGAAAACCCATTAACCAAAAACAAAATCCAAGCACGTGCATTTACTCTTTTTCTCTAATTTAAAAGAGAGAGAGAGAGAGAGAGACAGACCATTGGAGGTGCCATTAAGGACAGCAGCAGCAGCTTTCTTCTTGGTAGCAGTCTTGGCAGCGAGAGAGAAAGAAAAAGATTGAAGTGGGAGACTAACGGAGACGCCATGGAATGAGGAATGATTAGAGGGAAGTGGAGAGAGGGGAGAGTGGAGCGTTGGTTGAGATGCTGTGAGTGTTGCGTGGGCTGCCATGGCTACTGCTATTGCATTTCTTACGATTTGGGATAAGATAATAATAGAGAGAAATTATGTAGATAATGTTTAGTGAGCTGAGCTTTCCTGGTGGAGTCTGCTCTGGAAATAAAAGGCCAGTCTTTGCCAATATAGCCCGGTAAAGCTTTGAACTTTTTTATATAAAAAAACAAAAAGCCCAATACGAGGTAGGATTTGATAGAAAAACGTAATAATAATAATAATAATAAGTTTGTGTTAGTTATTTGCAAATAATTTACTTGATTTTATTTATTTTTCTATTCAATAATAGAGGATATTTTAAATTAAATTGAGAAGGCTAATTTTTCTACTTGATGTGGATAGATTTAATAATTAATGTTGATTTCAATATTTAAATTTATCTTTAAATATAGGACTGGATTTTTTTGTTGACTATATAAAAACATTCTTTGAATAACATATAATTATCTAACTCTGATCTAATGACAAAACATGACAAATCTTCGCACAAAATAATCGCACGAGGCCTGCAATTTACACCGCCAAACTATTACTTGTCAGTTTTCATAACACACTTTTCAGATTAAAACCTTAAAATCTCATAACCCGTAAGTTAGCATGTTAAATTTATAATATGAATTATAAAATTAAAATAAATTTATAAAAAATAAATCAAAATAAAATATAAAATTTAATTTTTATTAAACTTGGTATTAAAGTGTGAAATTAAAAAACAAAAAAAAACAATTCAAATCAATCCAAGTTAATTTACTAAAATCACAACTTAATTTATGTGACTATGATAGCTTTGTAATAATTTTTTTTGAGATAAATAATAAAATTTAATTTTCAATTAAGTTAATATTAAATAATAAAATTAAAAAAATTCAACTGAGAAAAAAATAACTTGAATTAACTCGGTTTAATTTATTAAATTTTAATTAAATTAAAGTAATATTATAAAAAATAAATTGAAAAAAATATAAAATTTAATTTGAAACAATAAGATAGAGGTTATTGAAAAAATTCAACTAAAAAAATTAAAAAAAAAAGTTAATAACCCACTGATCCAGAGTTAACCGTGTCACATGCATAGCCATGACTCACGAGTAATTAAATTGAGATTTCCTAAAAAAGGCCAGCAAGACCACCTCTGCCACGTAAACGTACCATGAATCCCACGTGGCCCAACCCCACCGGTGGATTCCACGTAAATTCCCTCCTCTCTCCCCACTAACTTTAGCTTCCCCAGACCCCCCGTTTGTTTCCCGAGAAAATAAAATAGTAATAATAATAATAATCTCTACACCTCCACCATGGCGGTTCGAGCCACCGTGTCTCGATTCCCGAAGAACGAAGACGAGCAGGAATCATCGGGGCTACCATGGGGAGTAACAGTAACGCCGTTTGCGTCCAAAGACGAGAACGGACTGTCTCCTGTGTACGGATCGGACGGCGATTTGTTACCTCGCTGCGAGAACTGCTACGCTTACTTCAACACCTACTGCGAGCTTGATCAGTGGGCATGGAATTGTAGTCTATGTGGCACTCTCAATGGACTCACCTCTCAAGCAATCGCGCGTTACTCGCATCCCCGGTCTTGTGCTGAGACGATGTCTTCTTTTATCGATCTCGAGTTGTCTAGTGAGTAATTTGAAGGATTTCGTGTTTAGCTCAGGGTTTTTGAAGTTTTTAATTTGGTTTAGTGAGTGACTAGTGTTTGGTTTGTGCAGTGGAGGGATCAGAGGAAGAAATGATGCAAGCGCGTCCGGTTTATGTCGCGGCGGTTGACTTGTCGTGTGAGATTTTATTGAAGTTATCGTTAATTTTGTTTATGTTAATATAATTTGAATTAATCAGAATGCATTAGAGTGGTAAACTGGTAATTTATTAAGTCTTCATAAAGTTCATGATGACTAGAAGCTGAATGTGAATGACCATTGGAAGAGTATAAGTGCCTCTGCCTGCGCTCATTCTAGATAGAAACTTCTCTAACTACTTTCTGCTCCCGTTGTGATGGAGAGGCAAGTCTTTGCCTTTCTGCAATATGGGTTCCCGTTTTATAATCATGAAAGGTGGAAATAGGACCAAACTCTTAAATTATTTACTATGCATCATGGTAAACATTTTAACTTAGAGTGTGGCGTATAGACCTTTGAATTTAAGAGATGGAAATGACAATGTGGCAATGAAGTTTCTGATTTGTTCTCATTTAGCTGTAATGGAGTGGCAATTTCACTATGGTGGTGCCTTTGTAACTACGTCCATATCTGCTTTACTTGTCAATTTTTTTTTCTTAATTTTGATTCGAGGAGAATAGATTGGTGTGCATATCCAGAAGCAATATCTTTTTTATTTCTGTTTTTAAATATAAGCAGTTTTTAACTTTTTATTATTATTATTTGGTGTCCCTCTGCAGGCTAAGATCTTTCTAATATATGTTTGATTTTTCTAAGAGGTAACAACTTTGTATTCTGCTGAATTTGTCTGCAGCTTCAGAAGAATTTTTGGAGCTCACTAAAAGTGCATTGCAAGCAGCCTTGGAAGGTTTACCTATTTCTTTTCTTATACTATATTTTTAGATCTAAATGATAGATTAGTTCTTAACCACATGGGTTACGTCCTTTGAGGGTGATTTATTGTTTCTGTTTTGCTGCAGCTCTTGCTCCGGGTTCTTTATTTGGACTTGCTACCTTTAGCCACAAAATGGGGTTGTATGATGTTCAAGGGCCTATTCCAGTTGTAAAGAATGTTTTTATCTCTCCTGATACAGAAGGAACCCTGCCAATCGAGCTCGAAGATGTCATGCCTTTGTTACAATTCTTGGCTCCTGTATGTTAGGCACACTTTTTTTATGTTTTTGGGATTTTTTATTTCGTTTATTTATTTGTTGCTCTTGATAAAGCTGAACGTGAAAGAAGGATTAACTCATGTAATCAAACCAATGCTTCATAGAATGCTTAGTTGAGCTAGTTTTGGATTTTTCACTTTTGATTGTCATTGAGTGGTTGTAGTGTTCTCTAGCGCGGTTTTTGGTTTGTGGTTTGGTAGTTTAATTGACAAGTTTTGTCTAACTTAATGTTGGTACCATCCTAAGTTCAGTGTTGTGCTACAGGTGGAAACTTGTAAAGACCGTATTACAGCTGCGCTTGACACGCTCAGGCCAACAACCTCGTGGGAGAGAACCACAGGTGCGGGGCAAGGACTAGAAGGTGTTCTAATGGGCGGGCGAGGTTTTGGTGTGGCAATGGAAGCCCTGGTCAAGTACATCGGATCAGAATATGGAAATACATTTGCTTTAGGTACATGATACATAGAGTCCACATTATAAAAGGCATCCTTTGTCTCTTGTATGTTGGAGATGTGCTTAGTGCTTTTTTCCTTTTTGACACTCGTTGCAGCAAGAGTTTTTGCCTTTATGTCTGGTCCTCCTGATTATGGAGCTGGGCAATTAGATACAAGAAGGTATGGTGAACAATATGCTAGTAAAGGAGAGGATGCAGACAGGGCTTTGCTTCCAGAGCAGACTCCATTTTATAAAGATCTGGTAATCTCGTTGCCTTTGTTCGCATTCTGCATTGCAAGTTTTGGGAAATGTGAGCATTGACCTATATTTTACAGGCTGTTGTTGCTGTTCAAGCAGGTGTTTGTGTGGACATATTTGCTGTCACAAATGAGTACACGGATCTGGCATCCCTCAAGTTTCTTAGTATTGAAAGTGGAGGCTCATTGTTTCTCTATTCAAACACTGATGACTCAACGCTTCCTCAGGATATGTGAGTACAATAGACAATAGTAATTAGAACTAAGATATTCCTAGCTCCTTTTTTGCTGTGAGATCAATGAAACTAGTACTATAATTTTAATTGCAAAATGAGTGCAGTGAATGTCTGGTGTTTGTCATCTCTAAGATGTACAATTGTGCATGTTTAACTAGTAAGGCAAATAAATTATTTATGTGCTATAGATACCTGTCTGTTGTTTTATTATAATCCATCTGTAGTGGTTCTATTATCCACGTGTGATTTTATGTGCTATCTTTTTTAAGGTATCGGATGCTTAGTCGACCGTATGCTTTCGGTTGCATATTGCGATTGAGGACATCTTCTGAATTCAAACCTGGTCATTCTGTAAGTGACAGCCATGTTCTTATGAGTTTGTTGAGAAGGGTCTACCATGTTTTTTACTTACACGCTCAAAATATTTCCTGCAGTATGGTCATTTCTTCCCAGATCCACAGTACGAGAATGTTCAACACATTATTTGCTGCGATTCTTTTGCAACATATGCTTATGACTTTGATTTTACGAGCACAACTGGGTTTTCCAGGTATCCATGTATTTCTGAGAGCTAATATATACTGTGATCTTTTGTTGGCTAAATACCATTGGAACTTGACAACAGTATCAATTTGTATAAAAAATTGAGGAAAGTTAATTTAGAGCGTATGAAATAATTTTCTCACAGTCCTTTATGTGATTACTAGTGCGTTGAGTATATTAACTTCAAGCAAATTTTACTGTAATCTGAATGGTTTCTGCCCTAACTGAATCTCAGACATAAGTTAAAAAACAAATCCTTAAAAAAAGAAGCTAAAATAACTATTGTCAGAACACATTTTGGAGTTGAACTATAAATCAACAGTGATGTGGTGATAATAGATTTCCATTTAGCCATTTATATTCAAAACTTATGAGTGCATTTTGTTATATCTGTTGCAATATTATTTAATCTTATGCTGATAAAATCACAAATTAATTGTTGAATGACAGCTGCTCCTTCTAATGTATTATTTGTATTGGCCTTTTTGCCATTTCTATGGTCAACCACAAGTCTATCAAGGAACAGTACAGTCGCTTGTCAGTTAGTTAAGAGTAGAGAATTGCCCACTATAGTTCATTGGTTTATTCAGTGTCTTAGATCTTGCAATTTCACTTGATGTTTTCTCTCACAAAACTGCATTTTCCCATGTGCAAACAAAGATTTGGATTTGTGAACAGGGATGGAGGATCAATATGTTCCTTCTCTACTGTAACTTGAAATGGAAAGTGCCACTAGTTTTAATTAATGAGCATGGACAAGTATAAATCTTATTGATGACATTATTGCTCTGAAGATGGCACAGTTTCAATAAATCCATCTTTTGCCTTCTCAACTATTATTCTAACTGACAATTCCTTGGTTGGCTTGACTTCGTTTTTAGGCTTCATGTTTTTTATATAATCTACCTCGCTCCTGCCCTCTCGATTTCTTGTTCTTTGTAACTCATCAAATGTATCTAGTTTGTTTGAGCTTCTTTTCAGTAATTAAATTATAATTGCACTTTAAATTCAATAGCTTCATTATTTTTGCAGATATGCATCTGAACAACCTGTACTACAGATTGCATTTCAGTACACAGTTGTGGTGCCTCCTGAGGAGCTCTCAGCTTCAAGATTGGTTTCTGCTACTAGGTATGACAAAGCTGGTGTGGTTACTGAATATCTTGTTTTGGTATGAATGCCGATGAATGAAATAAAAATTAGGCTTACTGGACCAGTATTTCATAATATATTGTTGATGCACCATAAGGTTCTTGCTAGCATTCCATCTCTCTCTGGGCTAATGTAATTTGTTGTATGTTTATGCAGAGGCAAGCATTTACTTAAACGCCGATTAAGAATCAGAACTTTGCAATTTGGTACTGCTAGAAATATGAATGAACTTTATGACAGTGTTGATCCTGAAGCTGTTCTATCAATACTTGTTCACAAGGTATCCCCCCATTCCTCTTATAGTAACAATCTGTTAAAAGAAAAGAAAAGAAAAGGCAATAGTATTTGATTCCGTTGGTGAACCTTGGGGTAGTCAGTACCATGGTCATAATCATAGCAGGCAATTAAATAAAGAAGATAGTGATCAACGTGTACCAAAATAATCAAACAATAAACAGGGAGTATGCAAGAGAGAAATGCTAATTACTTACCTTATTCACCTTATCCTAAGGTCTGTTTGTAGCTTTTCTGTATAAGGCTTGCTTGCTGAAAGAATTCTTTGCCAGTTCTTTACACAACATGGGCAATCCTCCTCCCTTATTCTGTCCTCTCCCATTCCTGGCATGAGCATGATTTGTCCTGTTGTCTTTCTATTAATTTAAGTGACTTTGCTCCTTAGGCTAATTGATTGTATATCTATTCAGCATCTGTTGATTATGCATTTTGTTGACTCTAGGTTATATTAGCCTCATTGGAGCAAGGAGTCCGGGAGGGCAGGATGTTGCTTCATGATTGGCTTGTGATCCTCACTGCCCAGTATAATGATGCCTCTAAAATTGTTCAGTTTAAGAATGGTGGTTCAATAGCTTCCCAGATAGATGTTGCATTCTCACAATGCCCACAACTGCAGCCCTTGCCTCGCCTAGTTTTTGCTTTGCTTCGAAATCCTCTTCTTCGCTTCCATGAAGAAGGTGTTCATCCTGACTACCGGATATACCTCCAATGCCTTTGCAGGTACACCATGTTTACATTTGAGTTGCAATATATAACTTGGCTGGGGATCATGTTAGAGCATTTTAAAAGACCTTTTTTCTTTCTTTCTTTCTTTTCTTTTCTTTTCTTTTTTCTTTTCTTTTTTTTTTTTTTTGGGGGGGGGGGGTTCTATTCAGCTGTTGAATTATTATTTTTTACTATTGATGAGTTTAGAAGCACATGGATACACTGTTCACTGGATAAACATAATGTCATAAGACTCGTCAGTGGTCTGCTTCATCAAGCCCCCTCCCCCCTCCCACTGTCTTGGGGTTGGGAAGAATGTTGCATATTTGTCTTTAACTTAATTTGTAATTTCTACTTTATTATCCTTGGTGTCTATAATAGTTGTTTTTATTTTCATGCATAAGGTGAAACTTTGGGCTTCTATAATTTTTATCACAACTTACTTTTATTGTGGATATCACCACATAACTTTTTTCTTTGTTGACCATTCGATGGCTTTGAGGGAGTGGGTGAGCTTGGGGACTCCTCTTTAGAGAAGAGGTTCACCGTCCATAAGGCTATACCCTGGAAACTTTAAATGTGTTACTTGAAAATTAACCCCACTTTTCTTTTGTATGAAAAATTAGAAGTCTCACTTCTCTGAATGTTTTCTCGCTGCAGTGCAGTGGAACCAGGTTCCCTTCATCGAGTTATATATCCAGTATTGATGTCATATTCTACACCAGATAAACAAGCGTATCCACGCCACTCTTTGAGTCGTGCTGCACTGATTACCAGTGGTAGTCCAATATTTTTCCTTGATGCATTTACAACTCTAATTGTGTTCTATTCTTCTACAGCAGACCCCACACTTCCTTTTCCTCCACCCCAAGATTGTAAGTTGTTTTATCATTGGAATCTGCTTTTATGCAGAAGAAATTATTTCTTCAAAGAATATCCTCGATTCTCTTCCTGAGACAAAAGGTCCTCTTATCAGGTTTGTTGAGGAGTACAATTAACAAACTGAAGCAAGAAAGGAGTATCACTCCAAAATTAATTTTTATCCGGGGAGGGCAGGATGATGCCTCTGCCTTTGAGAACTACCTCATTGAAGAACAGGATGTTGATGGTAGTGGCTTCACTAGTGTCATGGGTTTTGTGTCTTTCCTTGAAGACGTTACCCAAAGTGTGATGGAATACATGAAATAGAAGACCAGACAGGAAACTGCGCATAATTCACCAAGCACAGGAAAAGGCACGTCAACACATTCATTGATGAAATGTGCATGTTCATACAATCTGCTTGCAGTTTCAGAACTCTGTTTTGCCAATCAAGATTTGAAAGTTCTCCAACGCCATGGAATCAAAGCATCAGATTGTTGATTATCAATTTGCCTACATTAACCGGTTGGAAGTTCCATTGTCAAACTTTGGAACACACTCATCATCTCTGTAATTCAAAATTGCAATCATGGGAGATCTGCCCTCCATCTTGATTAGAATACGAATAGAGGTTAATCAAATTGTACTGCGAGTTGCTTTCTTCGAGGGTTTTTTTTTATTATTATTAGTATTATTTTTTCCCCGTTGTGTGGGGAACAAATCATTCAATTACATTGAGAAGCAATAGATGCATCATAATACTTCTTCGGGAGTCATACTCTCCAGTCTTTGATTCGGTGGCTCAAGATCAGCTGGAGAGGAAAGCACTGTTCTGTTCTGAGTTGATTTAGTAATTAGTGCATTTGAAATTTCTAAGCAGAGATTGGTTTGTGTTTTCGTCTCTTCGATTATATTTCTATCTCTTTTATATATAGACCAAGAGCTCTTCTACCAACCATTTCGTTGAGATCCTGGACAACACATGATGTGCAGTTTTTGAGAAGAAGTCCTTTTGAGAACAATGTTACAGCATCTTGATCAGTGGACATTGTAAGAGTGAAATATCAGGAGTCAATGTCTCTTACAACGGCCATTGCGCAATGTTACACTCATGCTATTATATATATATGCCGTAAAGAAGCAGTGATGATAGCAAAGACTTCTTTTACAGTTAAGAGTTCTGAAACTTCACATCGCCCAGTCATCTCGTCGACAGAGGTCTGTCTCTCTCGGAGCAATCTGCTCCATCTTGAGTGTCTCGTTTTTAAAGAGGAAAGAGATGTCCTCCCCATGGGCATGAGTTCATGGCGAAACAAAACCCTATAAGGCCCAGAAAGGCTCTCAAGTTCCCCAGCGTCTCGGATCAAACATGTTTTTCCTCTGCAAATCAGTACCGGAACTGTATGTTACTTCACGGAGGTCCCGGAATCTGAAACTGGACAATTTACTGAAAAACAAACTGCACATATTTGCATCTCATCAAAAGCAATTAACATAATCGCTTTATTGTGCATATTTGATCCTCACGTTGCCCCCTGTCTATTATGTGTTGATCTTTTAACACTGACAGAGTGAATTTTCTTTAAAAAAAAGCGTATTCCTACATGCTTCAAATCATCAATCTAGATATAAATAAAAATAAAATAAAAAAGCTCATTGTTATGGGTCCCAGCACGGGGATACACAACATTCAAACTTTAGAGTCACGTTTCAGGTGACCTTAAAAGTGCTCCATCCAGGCAGTGGACGATGTTTCCAACCTCGTAACAAAACAGCACCATTTGCTCCTGCGTTGTCAGATAAGCATGTGATACTATAGAATGTGCACGCGCTACGCAGTTGGTAAACTTAATTTTGTTTTTTAAGATAAATGTTTTTTAGATAATGCAAGTGTTTATAAAAAAAAATAATTTTAAGACTCATGTAATTGACTTCATTCAATTTAATAATTAACTAATTTAATAAAAAAAAATACAATAATAATTAACTAACTAATCGCATGTAAAATATGCGATTTGGTTATGATACTGTATAGAGCAAGTTGAGCAAAATTTTTAAGCTTAATCATGAAACAAACCAATGTTGGAAGGCAAAATAACTCGAATTTTTTTTAAAATCAATGAAAAATCCTCTAAAAATTAAATAAACAAATAGTAGAGTCTGATCTCCACTTAAATAAATGTTGATGGATAAAACTGAAAAAATATGAACTCAAAAAAAAAAAAACAAGCAAACTCAGGCGAATTTCCCGAACCTGAATTAATCTTCCAAACTCATAACTCTTGAAATCTTCAACTTTGGCTCAGTCAATAAGTTCAATTTTTAACCAATTTAATATTAAAGAATGAAAATAAAAGAAAAAATTAAATTAAAATTTTCATCAAAGTAAACAAATAACAATAAAAAGAATGAGGATAAAATTTGACAGGAAAAAAAATCAAAGGGGGATGAAATCATGAAAAAAAATATTTTTTAAAATCATATAAAATAAAACAAATAGCAATCAAAAGAATGGTGACTAAAATTGATAGATAAAAAAAATTGAAGGAGAACGAAATTGAAAAACAATTCTAGTTTTATAAATTATTTCAAATAAAATAAATAGTTATTAAAATAACAAGGCCAACATATAAAGACAAAACAAATTGAATGGTTACTTTGAGAATTTAAAGAGTCAAATATTAAAATTAAAGATGAGAGAAAAAACAAGAAAAAAAATTACCATTAGAGGTCTATTGACCACATGTACCGCATAAAATTATTAAGTAATACTCTAAAAGGCGTGGGAAAACTATTGTAGTGCCACGCCTTTCACTTTCCCATCTTTAATATCTTATATTATTATAATTATTATATTATAATATATACTAAAAATT
>Ga0325410_1000616_pt1 | contig 37552 bp, 25 predicted proteins | sample PopdelMetagenome_16_FD_206182 | JGI IMG/M metagenome (GOLD analysis project Ga0325410, IMG submission 206182) | Populus deltoides microbial communities from Bellville, Georgia, United States - Xylem-PdIQD-R3 | ecosystem: Host-associated > Plants > Phyllosphere > Stem > Wood/Secondary xylem...
TCCCCCCCCCCCCCCCCCCCCCCCCCCCCCCCCCCCCCCCCCCCCCCCCCCCCCCCCCCCCCCCCCCCGGAGAGACAAAGATATAGTCATATAGGGACCCAATAAAGGAGGTAAAAGAGGCGAATAAACAAGTAACAAAATCAAGAAAAGTAGGAAATGGTGGGAATCTTTCTTCGTCTTTCACTGTGTATGAGATCCCACATTGCCAATGTTACCCCTCTCCCCTCGGTACTCCTTTTCATGCTCTTTTTCTTTTTCTTTTCTTTCATTTATCTTTACATTCTCGCTCCAAAAACAAACATACACACAAAGCTAGATTTTTTGTGCCTCTGGCATGAGTATATGAACGCTTCTCTATGGGTTTGTCATGTGGAGAGGATGATTTTGTAAGTATCTTGATCTCTCCTTTTTTTCTTGCATAACAAATTGAGTAACTGGCAGTTAGTTTCATCACTTATAAGCCATTCTTATGCTTAATACTTCTCTTGATATCTCTACTTTATTAGCACGCATATATAGCTATATCATCAATATGCTCATCAAAGCCAGTTCATTTTTCATTTTCTTAGGAAAAGAATGGAAGTCATGAAGTTCCGTTAATAGTTGATAGCAGAGAGACTAGAGTCAGTGGTGGCTATATGGATTTACAACATCGTCATCATGCAGTTGAGTACGAGGTCGAATTCTGGCCAGTTGAACACCCAATGGAGCCACAGGATGAAGATCGTCCTGTCAAATGTCCAATGCCAACCTCTTCTGTTATCAAGGTAAGAATATGTCCACTTTCTTGTCCTGTTACAAGTAAACACTCGTGTCGATGAATGCATTCTGACATAATAAATATCTGCTACGCCTTCAAGAATGGAAGGGCGCATGAGGAGAGATTAGAGAAGAGAGCGGACGACCTACTACTACCTGCGGTAATGAACAAACAAGGCATTGTTGTGGTGGCTGCAGAGCCCCAAGTCCGAGCAGTGCGTAAAAGGCACCATACACTTACCCGTCAGGACCATCGTGTAATAGCACCTGATCTAACAAGGATGGCTTCAGTTCCTGCTCTGCCAACTCAGAACGTCACCATTTTTCAAATGCTTCAAGAACTCGACAAGTTCGATCAGTATTAAAAAGGTATAAAGAATAAATTAGGAAACCCACATTTCCGCTCCATCTAGCTTTAATAGCTTTATTTCAATCCATTGCGGAGCGGTCAATGAATTCTTCGTGATTTTGTATTTCGGGCCGATAGGGAAAGAAATATCATAGATATGCGGTATAAGAAGCACTCTTATTGTACTATTGATTTTTTATATATTTCTGTAGAATGTGTCTTCCAGCCTAATTGTAGGTTTCCTTCATCATTTCTTTGTTCAGATTTGGATGGATAATTAGCATGACACTCTGCAATACCATTTGTCCTTCTAATGTGTCATCACGAGAGAGAGAGAGGCACCATTTTTTGCATTGAACAGATGTTCCAGGCCATATGACCGGATCCATTCATGACTTAACTAGCTTCTTATGAATCCTTCCATATTCCTCAACCGGGTAAAGGAACTAATTGTAAATTTGCCTCCTCAGTCTTGAAGAATTCTCTGGAGTTGTACCAGGAATAAAACTCGCCTTCCAAAGATCATGAGACTGGATGCTGTCTGTTAGCATAGTAGCCTGAGATTTAGAATCTAAGAACATCTATTACGATGTTGTTCAAGTTATCAGTCTACTGGGTACCTTTGCGGTGGACCTAAAAAATCACTACCAATGATAGTTTAGCGATGGTGATATCATCACCTTCAGCTTTATTTATTTGTTTGATCTTTTTTTTAAAGGGAAAATGATCTGATAGTGGAGTCAATTTGTCAAACAGCTGCAATCTATGATGGAACGTTGAGAATTGGAAGGAAAGACTTGAGAATATATTAAACAAACAGATAATCATGAATTCTTCAGCTAGCAACACCGAATAATTAAGGACATTGAAAAAGCTGTCAGTAGTTGATTTTTGACACATTATGAATGCCTGTCTGAACGCTGAATGGAATGAAATTTGCACCATTTTCAAACCAGGCCGCTTAGTAATCATGCGATCTCGCACACAAACACGAGAAATAAAGGCACAAAAAGGAAGACAAAAGAAATCGTTATATGCAGGATATATTCCCTTTAATCATTAATGGCATGCTGTGAACATTCTACCGCAATCATTATTTCTGCCAGTGTCCCACATTTCACCACAAAGTCTAAAATCGACAATGCACTCGCCTCAGCTCAGAGGGAAGGATATATTCCATTTTGAGAGAAACATCATATGATCTCATTTATCCCGTGATAAAGCTGAAGATGGGCAAAGCTAGAAACCTTATCCAGCAAAATTGTGAAGATAGCACAAGACAAATAATCATTTTACCCAAATCTTGAAATTTTTTTGAATCAATATATCCAAGTGGCATATGATTGATCTCCAGCAATCTCTAGTCTGAGATACAAAAGTACACCATTGACATCTCTTTCGCTGAGTTCCTGAAGGCTTTCAGGGAATGGGTAAATGATTTGACCCTGATATGTGAACTGGTGGGGTATGTTTTTTCTTATCCGGCAAATTTTTTTTCCAGCTTTGAAAAGGTATAATAATACAAATCCCTTTCAACTTGCTAATTCATGCCCCCCTTGACCACAACTCGAAATCTGGAAGAAAAATCAGTCAATTTTTATCCCAGATGCCATAAGCAACGCCCAACTAGTGTGTCCAAGGAGGGTCCAGAGCTATAGATTTCCACAGAGGTGAAACTCACAAAAAATAAGATAACAACTAATTTTTAAGTGTTAAGAAAACATCTAATCTTTTCCTCGTACTTTTGCCGTTAAGTTGGGCTAGAATTACAGTTATAAAACGAATGTTCACTCCACAAGTGAGATGCATAGGGCAACAGCCATCCCCAGCACTAGCGAGGTTATGTGAACTGCTGAACTTCTCAGCGTTGACTTGCTATTGTTCATTTCTGCCAGGACCCCAGCAACAGCAATGTACACAAATCCGCCTGCAGTGAATCCCTATAGAAAGCAGAGACCCTTTAAGTACACCTGAAGTTATATTGCAACAAAAAGAGGTACGCATAACTCATCAACGGAACTTAACCTCAATCAAAGATGACTGTCCTGGGTCTTGTCCCCAGAGCAAAGCCTGGAACAAAAGCAGTCATTTTCAGTAAACTTTTTTTCCCGATATTCAAATTTATGAAGGATTAGCATTGACCTTGAAGACAGTACTCACCAACGCAGTTCCTGCTAATGCCACTAATGCTGAGAGGAAGTTGAAAAAAAGGGCTTTAGGTGCACTGAAACCAGATCTTACCAGAATACCAAAATCTCCTATCTGGCAGAAAAGGACACAGACCATTTCCGTAAGAATATTATCCTAAAAATGCAAGTAAAATAACGGGAGACAATTCACTGGCCCATGTACAACATAAAATTAAGTTTGTGCCACGCTTCTTCAAACTTAAAATAGAAACATAGTTGCTTAAGTAGAGCCAATAGCATAGAAGCTATAAGAGACTCACAATTTCCAGTGACTATAACATGCATACCTCATCCATAATCAATTTGAAACATGAAAACATATTAAAATTGAATTCATCCATTTTGGGGATTCAGTATTCGCATGCACAAATGACCTACATACCTTCACCTTTACATACCTTGGCCAGTGTGTGTATGTGTGCGAGTGTGTTAACAAGAGAGAGAGAGAGAGAGAGAGAGAGAGAGAGAGAGAGAGAGAGAGAGAGAGAGATTGACTAGGAAAGATATTCAACAGATAAATAAGCTTAACTAGAGAAGATGGAGCATGATAAGAAAAGAGGACTACAATTTCCCTGATAAACATGGCCGAACCAAAATTTAACTCATCAAGAATTGAGAGGTAAAAATAATATTCTGACAATGGATCACTTTCCATAATCATACTTGTGCAATTGAAACTCGTTATCCGCTACATTCAACAAACGATGATTGGGAAAATTAGAACTATGACATTCCTAAAATGCTTTCAAATAAATATGTTCAATGTGTTATGTGGCTTTCCAGAACCATAGCCTCCACATATTACAATGTGTTTAGCACACCATCTCATGGCTTCCATCCAAGCATCATAATTTAAACAAGGACCCAAAGGCCAACCTGTAATGGGACAAGTTTAGATCTTTAGGGCCACGAGGAACCTTGTCTTTTATTATCACAGATCAAGATTTGATATTTAAATTACAAAGATAAAAAAAGGGATACCACAGGATGGAACAAGCAGAAGTCATTAGAAGCTATGTGAAGAGGTTGGTGATCATTCCAAATATATCTGATTCGGGTAAGGATTAGCATGAATCCTACCTGCCAGTTTCCCCCACCGTTTTCTTTTAGGATCAGTGCAATTTGAGGGGGGAAATCGCATTTGTGCATCTTCCTTTGGCAAAAATTAAAAACGAAAAGGAAAGAAAGAGCAGCAAAACTCAAAATAGAGGATGGATTGACTTTAGACATGGAGTAGAAACACAGAGCAAAATAACATCTTCCTGGTTCTTTAAAGAAAGAAAGAAAGACAACTAGTACAAGCCTGAAAAACAGAAAAAACTTATGATTTCAAATTATAAGAAAAGAATAGTTGGAAAGCTAAATACATTAGTGAGAAAAAAAGAGAACTCATACCTCTTGAGGAAGCTCATGTGCAAGCAAAAAAAGAGTTCTAGACCATCCACCAACAGATCCATAAAGCAAAAATGCACTTCCAAGAGCCATTCCATCTGTAAAATTGTGCTGCGAAATTGATGCATATTATTTCTAAGCACATAAAAGACCTCCCTTAAGAAAAGCCATGCGAGTAAAAAAAGTCTCTTTTTTCTCTCTGAAATAATTTAAACAAATAAGCAGTTTCCCCTCAAGGCCAAGCCTCAAACAAAAACAAAAAAGGAACGCATACTTACAACACCATCAGAGATGAGATTAAGATAACCAAACACCAGATTTGAAGGTGACAGAGTATGTTCGTTTTCATTCAATGATCTAATATTATTCGCAGAGCCATCTGCAGCATCAACATCTGATTTATCATCCTTGCCCTCCTGCATGGTCTTTCTCTGCAGAATACAAGATCATCATCAGATTTGATGTTCATTTCAACAATCAAACAGAAAATTTATGCACAACACATGACTAGTGACCAATTTTCTAAGATTGCATCATAAAATAACATCCAAGGAAAATTAAAAAAAAAAAACTGGCATCAATTGTTACTAGAATTCTAAGCACCACATGACCACAAAAACAATCCTGTCTCATTTGTCCATCCTGTAAGCATTTGTACTTTCGCCAATCTCTTTTCCCTGGAAGAATTTCCTGAACCTCTACCAACTCAACTATTGGGTCCAAATTAGGACCACACAGTGGCTATTAACTCTGTCAGAAATCAGGGGAAATCAATGATTAACTGCAAATGCAGAAATAAAAACGGTATGCAATTTCCCAGGATTACCTTCCGAAGTAGAGATTCACTTTGAGTAAAATTAGTATCATTTGAAGAATCATCCAAAACTTCATCAGACCCTTTCCCATCACCTTCCTTGGAAGTTTTTGACTGTGTCTTATCATGAGCATCACTGTCATCTTTCAGTTTCTTGCTGCTGTTGTGATTGTGATGGTGATGGCCATGATTCCAAGCATTAGCTCCAGTAGAATTATCTTCAACATACCTCACCACCTTCTCTACAAGCAGAAAGAGTACAATACCAGCTGCGATAACGAATACACCACAATAAGAATTCAAGGTACTGTAACCCAATCGTAAACATGATAATAAGAATAAAAATAAAAAAATAAAACCAACAACCATGGAGGTGATCAATGCGTTTGCAAATTTTCATGATGCAAACAACACAGGACTTCAACAAGACATTAGATAGCATAGGCTATCTCACAAAGTTTTCCGTTTTCTGACCAGAGATTATAATAAAAGAACTGGTTTTCATCAATACAAGATAAAAGATCCCAAATTTTAATAAACATTTTGAAGAGAAAGAAGCTGACTTGAGGAGGATTCTTGTGAGAGAATCAGAATCTCATCTAACCTATAACAGTAATCACCTTGTTTATTCCACTCCACATGCATGTTTAAAGAGTGGTTGATCTCTCTCAGGAGTAATAGCATTTTTAGCACATATAAAATCAGTCGCAAAACAATATTCAAACACAAGTTCAGATCCTTTTGCAGTTAACTCACAAGAATATAAGTAAATATGGTCCCCAAGAGGAGTGATGAGCATAGCTTGGGTATCCCTTGTACATCTAGATGATGGCTCTATCACCTCCTGTTTACCGAACCAGAGCTTATTTCTCCAACAACTTTATAAGGGGGGGTTCTCTTGCATGCCTTTTACATGCTGAAGTAATAAATAAAATGCATACACTACAGTGCTATAGTGATATCCTACAAGAAAACATATACTTTTATCATTATTATGTACCATTTCCCAACACTCCTTGATGGAAGAAACAAAGACCCACATGCAATTTCATGCATGTCCACATGCATGTGAAAGTGCTTGTGTCTGTTTGTCTATGCTTTCAAACAGAAAGAATAAAGATACCAGTGCAAAGGCATTGCGTTATGCATTTTATTACTTACCCAAAACAGATATTCCAACAGAAAGATCTTTCAAAGAATGTGAATGTGAGTGGCCACGCTCATCTCCAGCATGAGCATGATGAAAATTGTCTGCATGGTGGTCATGAGAGTGGGTGTGTTCGCCACCTGCAAGACATGGTTTATTAATTCATCACAGAACTAACAAAATAACTCCTGGAATCTGAAAAATGCTGCAATGAAATGCCAATTGACTTGTGTAACACTAAAAAACTTCGAATGTGATTTGGAAGCTGTACCACCAATACTCGCTCTTGTCCTATACTTTTAAGTGCCTGTCCACAATCCAATATTTCTGAGAAATAGTACTTAATGCATTCACGTGCACTAAAACCAGTGCATGGAGCAGAGGGAGTACCCATCTACAGTTGCCAATTCAACAAGAAAAAGGAAATATCGTTGCCAATTAAGAAAAGAAGAGATTGAATAAAAATATGGAGCAGAGGGAGTACCTATCTACATTTGCCAATTCAACAAGAAAAAAGAAAGATCTGGCTCTATAATAACAACAATCTGAAATGCGGTGCAGGAGCTTTAAATTATTTATTTTGTTTCTGCTCTGGGATTTTTGTTTTAGCAAGAATTCACGTGCTAGCATGTGAAAATATTTGGATAGCTGGGATTAGAAGGTCAGTTTAGGAGTTCAATGTAGGCTTGATATTAGAGGTTTTATTATAAACCCGGTATAAATAATCTGTAAATCAGATTTGCAGCAATTGTATCATTAATTTTCATCAATAAACTTCAGAAACTAGAGGTTTTCTTAAAACCTAAGCTATAACACTTGGTCCCAACTTCTGTCCTACTTGTTTCTAGCCTTAATTCTGCTGCTATATAGCTGTTTTTCTTCCCACCCTACATCAAATGGTCACATGTTAAGACTTATGACTCCTGGCTAAAAAAATAAAATCTCCAGTGTCAAAATGAACTGGAGACGACCTTCCAGTGTAATTTTTTATCACGTAGTTACCTCACATAAGATTAAAAATTGAGTAAATTGTGTGTAAATTAAATGACATTTATAGGTCGAGAGAATGAATTAAGGTGTACAGCTCCGTAATCCACAGACCCAAATCAAGACATGATATGTTCACTCACTGATAAAATGGAAACATAAGGTTCAGTAGAAAATAATCTGGGTACTGTAGTTATAAGCAAGACAGAGGACTGCTAGGCCAGCTCCACTGAGTTACTTCCAAATTGTTTTTTTCATCTCTAGGTACTTTAAAGGTAACAAAACTAAAATATATATTGAATACTCAAGTAAACAGAATTCTGAAGGTCACATCACTTCAACGTGACTTCTCATGATCAAATCTTTGAAGTAGGCTCCTGAAAACAAATAAAGCTAGCTGCATAGCAATGTAATCCTCCTTGCCTGATTTGATGGACTAAGGTTATTTAAAGATATACTATTATAGGTGGCAAACTAAGCACCGTAAAGTAAGACTTGTACTCTCAGTAGCCACTGGATTCCAAAGAGGGTCAAGTAAGTGGCCACCAAATCATTTCTGCAAAGATACTCTAGATCAGGATGCCTCAGGCAATACAGCCACACCATAAGAAAATATGGGAAATATAAAGCCAGGGTTTGTTTTTTAGGCAGCAGAAATGACACGGAATTCCCATGATGATACGAAAAAAGAAGTGGTCTGGGATCTTTACAGTGTTCCAAGTCATCAGTTATAAGTTCATGACTTCCAAGATGCAAGACAAAGTAAAGAAAGGACAGCAGACAATCATGATCATACCAAATGCATGTGGTAATTGATGAAGAAATGCATCCCCTAACATAGCTCCTGCCTGCAAAAATAGTAAAGTTGATCAAAATGAGTCAAACCATATAAGATAGCACTCGAAGAAAGAAATGCATCCATTAACATAAAAATGCATAAACAATTCAATTTTAAAAGTTGTAACAAATGACCAAGAGATATTTAAAGAAGGATATACAAATGAGCAGATCTTCAAAGGATACCACATGTAAATTTACTTTAGTGATGTTTTACTTTTGAAAGCTTCACTAAAAGCAATTCATAAAATGGCACTCAGCAAAAAGTTTCTCATGTCACACAAAAGCAGCAGTAAAACTAATTTTTATGTAACAAAAAACTTGAAATGGCATCTTCTCTGCTGATTCCTGTAACATTACTATCATTTCCCAACCAAAGGCCCCATCCCTCCACCGGCAACAAAATGGATTTGCTATTATACATAAATAAACAAAAAATTGATTTGCATTAGAGTTAAATAAACCATCCATAAAAATATCCCTTCATGAACAAACTAGTATCAATGATGAGAACAAAGAATAAATAGGAGAACAAGTGAAGATAGCAATGAAAATAGATTAGAACCAAGCATCAAAGATAACCAACCATCGAAAAATATATAAATAAAAACAACTAGCATGATTACCACTAAAACAAAGTCAATGATGGAAGCAAATGACAAGTAGCAGCGATAGAAGGGAACAAAATAGCAGATCAACACCATCCAAGCACTCAACGGAAAATATGCACATAATCTATAGACACCAATTCAAGTAAATTTAATAACATGGTTGAAGAATCTCACCCCAAATAAAGCCAACGAATCCACAAATGCCTTGGATGGTTTTCCTTTTACTGCAATAAACAACAGATTTAGTTTCATTCATCAAAATACACTTCTAATAAAGTATAAGGCGTCATTTCTTTTAAAGACGAGAGCTGAAGTAAAGAAATGGGTACATCAGTATGAATTGACAATGAAATTACTCACTAAATATGACTGGCAAGAAAATCAGGCAGATAAGGGAAGCCAAGCTCACCAAAAGTGAACAGCCCAACGCATGTATCCAAAGACCTGGAAAGAGAGAGAGAGAGAGACCTTAGAAACATCCATGCTTTATATTGGACATAAAAAAAGAGTCAATGTTTAAATTTATTTTCCTTTTATTGCATTTTCTCAGCTGCCAGACAGCAACGACACTCGCACGATTTCACTAAGCAGCAAAAAAAGTAGAGAAAAAAAATACCTAAACCAGAGAGTTCCAAACCGCGGTGGTGGTCATGGTCATGGTCATGGTTGCCAAACCCGTAGAGTTTCATATCCTCCTCCTCGGCCAATTCCTCCGGCAGCTTCGATTCAATCACTCCAGGATTGTGCTCATGGTGGTGGTGTTGGTGTCCGTGAGCGCAATCATGGTGGTGATGGTGTCCATGGGAATGTTGATGCACTGGCGATGCACAGAATTCATTGCCAAAACATAGATCCGAGCAAGATACGAGCAATAAGAACAAAGCTAACAGAATCCGTTTTCGTTTCGGCTCCATTTTGGCAAAGGACAAGAAAGAAGGAAATCAAAGTGAGAGAGTGGTTGACTGTAATTTAAAAAAAGGAAAGGAAAGGAAAGAATGCCTGTGTGCTGGGGATTTGTTTCGGTTCGGGGGGTTTTAAGAATGGCGGCGTTTGCAGGTGCCTTCAATGGTGATGAAACAGACGATACAAAAGAAAAGCACGATTATGCCGATTATGATTCCGAATGTTACTACATCCATTCTCTCTCTCTTTATTCGACCATTACTCTGATTATTTTCTTGTTCTTTTTAGTTTTAGTTTTAGTTTTGTTTTCTTGGAATTATAAAGATTAAAACGGAGCTGATGCTGGCCAGTGGCCGTGGCAGTGGCAGCCAAAAGGAGCTTTATTAAGAGTGATTGTGTTTGGTACTGTGATAGCTGTTGTAGTTGTGGTTTGAAAAAAGTTATTTTATAAAAAATATTTTTAGTTGAGGTTGGTTTGAAAAAATAGGTGTTTGGTTAAAACTGTGGTTGAAATTAAAGTTAAAAAAAATAGTTTAATGTGTTTGGTTAAAAATGCTTTGAGGTTATAAAATAAATAAATAATTAATATATATATTTTTATAGTTTTAAATTTAATTATTGTAGATTTAACTACTGTTATTATAACATAAAATAAATAATACTTATATCAAATATTTTTTATTGTTTCATTAAACTATTTATAATTTCATCATGTTTAATAAAAACTATAATTTTCTTGTTTTTTTAAAAACGTAATAATATTAAATAAAATATCATAGAAATAAAATTAGAATTTCAAGACACTGTTAACGACCTGTGAATTGATTCAACTGTGCCAAGTGAATTAACATTTAATGTCCCCCTTTTCTCTGTCTTGAAGCCATTTAACTTCACCTTTGATAAATTGTCTTTTGATATCTTACCCAACTCCATCTCTTTCCTTGTACATAGCAAGAAAAACAGAGTAGGTCCATGGCCGGTAACGAGTTTGCAACCATGCTGAACAGAAACACCAACAAGATCACTCTCCTAGTCTATGCAATCCTTGAATGGATTCTGATCAGTCTCACAAGATATGTGTGAGGACTGCTCATCCTTATCTCATTGCGAATCCTTGAACAAGTTTGCTTTTTTTCCTTGGATGAAGCAACTTTGTGACCTTCAAGATTTGGGGTGGTAAGCTAAGTGAAAATGGTGAGGAGGATTTGAACTGTTCTTGTTGTGGTGTTTGCTTGGACATGAAACTATTTTGTGATGATTACTGTCTAATTAAGCCTTCCTGGGATGACTCGGTTTTTACCCAAAAAAATTTGGTTTTGGATCATTAAGTTGATGATAACGCTGGTGTAGAGGATCATCCAGATAGAGAAAGCTTAAGAAGTGAATAGTGCAAGATATGGCAACAGGCGGCAATGAAAAGTGAAAAGCAGTAATTTTCTGCTTCATCAAAACCAGCGGTAGAAACACAATTTTTTAGTGGGACCCATCTTCAAAACCTGCGTTTAAAATATTAACCAAACAGCTATCTTTTATGGTTGGAACAAAACACAGTTCAAACCACAATACCAAACGACCTCTAAGTATTACTCGCGTGGGTTTTTACTATGCTCTACTTTTCGAGCAAAATTTTATGTTTTTTTAATTTAGTATTTAATGGTTTTTTGGTAATATAGTTTTAATTGATAATTAATTAATTTTAATTTTTTATGAAAATATAAGATTAAAAGAACAACAACATCAAAAAAAAATGGTCAAATATAAATGATATGTTATAAGTTTCATAAAAAATATATTTTGGTTTTTAAACTTTAAAAATCACGCAAAATTATACAATCATGGTACCTCAATATTTTTTAAATTTAATTTTAATATAATTATTTTTTATTTTTTAGTCTCTAGCTGAAAAATAAAAGAGAGAGGTTGTCGGATTATAACGATAAAAAAAAATATCTTTGACATCGATTTAAGCTACCAAAATAAATCATATTTGTGTCAAATAGTTCAATTTGATTACTGGAGTTCATATTAAATGTTTTTTTTTTACCTTTAAAGCTCATGAAAAAAACATATCCAAGCTCATGTTGATTTTTGGATTCAGGTTGATTTTAGTTTTTTACGTTTATTGGGGCAATATATAGATTTATTACGATTCCGATGGCATTTTACAAGTGTTATAGATCAAAATAGGTTGAAAACAAGGTTTTGGATAAAAATTACCTAAGTCCTGATTTTAATATGGGTAAATCAGACGACACGTTGCCTAAGTTTTTTTCAAAAAAATTAGGGTGGACAACCCCATTTGCCAAAAAAAAATTAAAAAATAAGGACACAATTGTGTGGGTCTGCTCACGTAGTCCTGACAAAATAGGTCAGTCCCAGAAGCGCATAACTTTTGCTTTAAAAAAAATTAAATTAATAATTTTTTATGGTTTTTTCTCTAAGTTTTTTGTAATTTATATTTGAATTAGTATCATTTATCTCTTTCATTTTGTTGGAAAGTTTCTTTTAAATAACAATTGTTTTTTTTAGTTATGTATTTAAATTTGAAGTATTTTTTAGATTTATTTATAATTTTTTTTTATCTTTTGTATAGATAAACTTTATTTTTGAAAAAAAAAAACTATTTTCAGATAATGCCTTGCATGATTTTTTTTATTTTATTCGATTAATTTAATTTGTTTCTCTATTTCTATTATCGTTTGCTTAATTAAAAAAATATTTTAATAAATAAATTTAGCAAACACAACCACGTAAATATCCCGTCTTTCGAGATTAAATATTTTGATTTATATTTATCTTTTATTTTTTCAAGTTTTGTTTTTAGATATCGTTAATAATTTTTTATTCATTTAAACACATAGTTCTTGATTTATTTGATTATATATATATATATATAATTATTGTTCTTACTTTCTATTTGGTCCCTGAATCATTTTATTATTCTTACTTTCTATTTTTCTACAGTAGCTATGATTTATCGAGAGATTTTCTTGGTGGTTATTTTTTTTTTTTCGATAATCCATACTTATAGAAAAAATTAGTAAAATAACATGGTTGGAAAAGGAAAATTGTTAATCTGTTCTTTATCATAATTTTTTTTTCAAAATTTTTAGTTGTCAAATCAACTCATAGACAATCGTTTTATTTCTATACTTAATAATTAATCTGATACCGTGGAAGTTTTTTTCATGGAGATTTGAATGACTAGGGATGACAAAATCACTTGTCACAACTCACAACTAATATCTGACTAAATCCAACCTAATTAGGGCGGCGCGTGTGTGAGATGTTTTCTCTTAACACATAAATAGCGTTATAGTTCTAGGCTTTCGAAAACCCGTGTCCGTTCTGCTTCCTCCTTCATGATAAATCCATCTATGGCGATGTAGAACTGCATACTGTGTTTATTAATCGCTCGTTGATGTAAAAGCAGCAGGGTACAACCGAACGCCGTATCTTCTCAAATTTTTCTTGGGCCATATATTCCTTACATCCAGAAATTTTCCTCGGGAGCTCAAAATCCTGCTGAACCTCGTATGACCCCTACAAAAATAGAAAATTGAAATTACCATTTCCTCAAAATAAACTAGATCATTCCAAGTCACGGTCATGCACCCACCGATATGTTGGAGAGAAAGAAAGCAAGATCGGCGGCATCAATTTTTAGGTTTCTTAGGCTTCCTCGACTTCACTTTCTTCTCCTCTCCCTTGGCATTCTCCTTGAAAGCTTAAGCATCATCTCTATCGTAATCATCATTGTTGTCATCAGATCGGTGGTGATGCTTTGATCTTGATCAAGTATTGCAAGACTTTATGAATTTATCTGAAAGTACTAGATTTATGAAGAATCAAATAGATGATCGAGAGAATCTCCCAAAAAATATTTGAATTTTCTCATGAAATTAGTATTCATGAGTTTTGCTTGGAATCGATTTTCTTTCACCAATGAATTGACGAAGATTAAAAAAATAGGATTCTTCCCAAGTTTTAATTTGAGGTTTTTTTCAGGGTTTTTAAGAGAACATAACTAATTGCTTTTCAAGAAGAAAAGAGAGATTCTAACAACCCGAATCAATTTAAAATACTACATTTTGGTTTTGATCTGAGTTAGATTTTTATGAAAAGAGAGAGAACGATTTTTAAAAAGAGACAGCATGTTTGAAAGAGAGAATTTCTTATGTCTTTTCATGTATTAAAATAAGAATAGCTTGGCCTTTTCTTTTATCCGATTTGAGAATTTATATTGACCCAAGCTGCAATTTTTTAAAACTTGATAAATTTTAAATTAAAAAAAAAAAAAAAAACTCCCAAGTCATTTTGGATGTTCAGGGGACACCTGATGGCTGGAAAATGTTTTTCATCCAATTTGACCGCGTGCAGATTGGATGCAGGTGATGGTTAAAAACTTCCTAGGTCAAGTGCAGATACATTAAAATAAGAAAGAACCCGTCCTGGTCCATCGCAATCCCTACCGTGGACGGTGGCCCCATTTACATTTACGGCTCAACGGCTTTATTTTGTCCTTGCTAATCAGGAAATTTTCGTATCAGCACTGATTCGTATGTTGCGTTCCATTGTGTACTTGTTGTAGCTTGTCCATGTTTATTACTAACAGCAGTGTCCCACTTGTCCTCTTGCAGAACATTTTTCACTGGCATGCATTCAACTACCAAGATCAGAGTCATTCCGATATCATACTCTGCCCGTGTCACTCGCAGATTATGTGGTATGATTAAACACTCGGTGACAAATCATTCTCACCCTCTAGTTCATCGCAGCAAAAGAAACGGCACAGTAAATTATGCAACGCTCATGCAAGATGAAACATACGCGAAACCCACTAAGCATTTGCAACGACTCAAGCAACAAGCTGCAGGTAGGCAGAGGTTAAAAGTACAAAAAAGTACTGTGAAGAACAGCAAACTGAACGAACTCCACAGAAGAAAGACAAACAAGACAAACTTCAACTAAGTCAAAACATTTATTCCTTGTCAACCTATCGCACCACAGTTTCTAAAATATGCATTCTCCAAATATACCAAGGTTTCCTAAACATCAAATGATAGACAATCACACTGGAATCCATAATATACACATTCGCAAAGCACAAGCAAAACCCACAAAACATGGTCAGTACTATCACGAAACTAACATAATGCCTGTATTGTTGAACGAGAGCTGATGTTTCCAAACTAGTATCTACCGGTGTTGGTCACCCCTTCCACAAGCTGATATTCTTCAGAGAAAATAGCATCCCAGTGGACTCCTCAACATCAGTAACCACTCTCCAAGAACCCCTAACAATGATCACAATCATACACTAGTGTACATCTGTTTCATATTCACAAAGTTCCACAGCTAGAATTGAAGTTTTAGGTCATCAAACTTCTACAAAGTCCCATGTTCCTGCATGACAACTATCATAGAATTAATGGTGTGATCAACTAAGGTGGAGAGGAAACTCAACTAGCAAATGGAATTTTCAGTCAAGAAACAACATTGTAATTTGGACACAGCAAGACTAAAAGTTTCCTTTTTGCCTTGCACGACAGATGAGCCAGCGTTCATCATTTTTATAAAAATCATGCTAATGTACCTTTTCTTTTCCATCAATTGTCTATAATCCATATCAGGTTGACACAAAGGATAATAGCACAAGAGTAAAAAAAAAAAAAAGGCAGAGGGCAAGGCTAAAGAGAAAGCAAAGCATACCATTCCAAATCACTTAACCCTGCGGAGGAGAGCCAGGCTCAGAACCACAAACAGATGCAAATGACATCGTTTCCTCTTTTGATATGGCAACAAAGTTCAACGGTGCAGTAGACAGCCTTCTCATTTCCTTGAAATAGCCATTTTGACGTCCAGAATAGGATCGAGGAGTGAGGAGTTCAGGAGTTGCACCTCCAAATGAGTTCCTACGAGGTGTGGGAGTCATAGAACCATTTCCATTTGCACGATAACCATTTGGTTTCTTAAAACTGTTAGTTTTCCGTGGACTGGGTTTAGACCCATACATGGCTTCCTTCTCTGTTTGCAGTAGATCTTGGAGCTTCTTTTGGTCCTGTGAAATTAGACAATCAACTGTCAACAAATTCACTGCTGGATGATTTCAGAAAATAGCAATTTGATGAAAACATATTTTAGGGTCAATCTAAATGGTTAATCTTTTCTAGATAACAGGAGACAGGGTACAGGTCAAAATAGCAGGAAAAAACCGATCGTCATGTCTTCCATTTATGAAATCATTTAGTTTGTGAAACACCATGGAATTACACAATGCCATTAATATATCAACATGTCACAGATTAATTACCCTGTATCTCCTTTTCTCCTCTTCTCTCTGTTGTCTGGTCAGTTTGTAATCCTCCAGTATAGATACCAATCTAACCTGCAGAGAACAAAAGGACAATTTTATGAGAGAAATAAAGCCACTGAATGTGCGCGCGCGCGCGTGTATGAATAGAGAGAGAGTGAGAGAGAGAGAGAGAGACACTCTGAATAAAATACCCACCCCGTCATAGAGAAATAACATCTTCTTTTCATCTTCCCAGGCTAGGGTTTTGAATATAAGATTGTCAACCATTGCTGCAAAGAGTACATCATTAGCTCTGAAAAGCTACAGATTCAGACAAGCGGTTGCGTAATCAAAGAAATCAGTACCTGAAATTTTGCTTACGGTCACTCGAGCTCGTTCTGCACGTTTAAGGTTGAGATGTGCACCTCTTCCAGCATTGTACCTGTTAGTGTCCTGAAATTTAAAAATAGATCTCTTAATGCCTATAGATTTACTCATGGTTCATTAATTTGAATCAAACTAACTACTATGCATCGTTATTCTAGAAAATTATAGCTACAAGAATAGTAAGGGGACCACTATCTGTTCTGAAGCCATGCTGCCAAGCAAGACAGCTAGAGCACAACAAACATGAAAACCAACATATGCACAATTAACAAATGAACACAGGAAATGAAAAGGAAAAATCCTTGCATACTTGATTATAGTCTTCAAGCCAATTTTCCTCTTCACATGCAGAAAGCCATCGGTCTATCCTATCCATAATTTCTTTTCGGCTAATAGCTTCCTCTTTAACTCTGACTATCTGGGCTTCGATGTTTGCCAAAAGTTCAGAAGGATCCACTAAACCTGTACAAAAACAGCAAGGTTTAATAATCAACATTCTTTGCCATGTGTTTAATAAAGAATTGACCAATAAAAATAACCTGAGAAAACAAGAACATATGTACCAGAATCTATCAATGCAGTGGATTTCTCAGGATTAGTACTTGTATCAGGTTCTATATGAGTCATTTTGCATAAGCCCTCCAAATCTGATCTCCTTTTCATTACTAGTTCTTTCATTCTGCTTGCTTTTAACTTAGTGAGCCTCTCCACTTCTGTCGATGCCTGCCAAAAGAACAAGTAAATTCAAGGATCTACTTTCTGAATGAGAATAAATAACAGATTAAGAAAATGTCAAACCTGTTCAATTATCTCTGCTGATAGAACACCTGGTTCTATGATTTCAGATTCAGCAAATCCAAGAACAGAAGTAATTCTAGAAAACTTGTTTTTCTCTTCTGTGGGAGAGTCCATCAAATTCAAAAGTTCAAATAACGATGCTGCAACATCTTTCAGCTGCACTTTCGAACAGTTCTTCAATTAGTCCAGTATAAGAAGATTAGATACTGAAAAATGGATGTATGTGCATTACCTTTTGGATTCGAGCTTTTCTTTCCAATTTCAACATGCGAATGGCCTGTTCTAGACCTTCCAGCGTGCTGTTGCTTATATTTGTGGATTGTTCCTGTTGGGTTCCGTGCAAGCTTGGATGTACTCCACTTACTGTCTTGCCAAAATCTAACCCAAGCACACCACATAGAGAATGCACCTCATTCACATATTCAAAGACCTTATGAAGGCGGTCAGACTGCAAAAACAGATCAAAGTATGCTCTTGAATTATCAAAGTGTGATGGCATCTTACAATAATTTCATTTCACGAGTGTCCTAAATATCAAAGACACCAGCAAGATTCTACAGAAGCATACAAAAGGTTGTGATGATTAACAACCTTTTCCATGATGTAAATATGCTGCAGGTATACACTGATTTGAGCATCAGATTGCCATGGACACGAGACATAAATCTTGGGGTATAATAGTGTTAGCAAGCAATTAGAACTTCATAACCATCTCATACTTCAATTAGCATACCTTCTCTTTTTGAATACTGCGAAGATGTGTTTGATATTCACTAAGCTTTCTTAACGACAAATCCTGCTCATCTAGAGTTAAATTTGTCACCAGAGTATTGTTGAGATTATTATATTCAGAAATCTCACTGCTGATTTTTTCAATTTGTGCCTTAATCTCTGCAAATTGCTTTATCCGTTCTTCTTTCTTCATCCTCAGATCTTCTACAACTGGTGTAACAGATGCAAGTTTTTCCTTCAATGATCTAGTCCTCTTCTCTGTCTGAATCTGAAATTTTTTTCACAATGAATCAGGTGAACAAGTGATCAACTGAGGATGCATTTCACTCTCAAAAAATGGTCATAATGACCTTCTAAGATGCTTCCTAGTTTGCTTCAGTGTCAAAACTTCCAGTACATGCAGACAAATAGCACATGTTCACTGACATGAGCACACCCATAAACCAACTACAGGGCGAAGATCAAGGAACATGAAAGGCACAGAAACGTTAATAGTTCAACGATAACCTCCTACACTAAAATTTCTCAGATAAAAAACTAGAAAATTGCAAATGATAACGGAGGGAATAGAGAGATGGAAAAATACATTGCTCTTTTTTAGATAAGAAAATATTATTGGGAAGAGATGAATGCATGACGTGACAAATGTTCTTTTTTGTTTTTGGAAAAAAGTCATCTCTATCCTCTGGCTGGTGCTGTAACAGATTGAATGGATGATAAAAACTAATATTTGTACGTACTCTGTCATATTAGCAATTTCTTTTTACATAAAAGTTGATATTACTGCAGTTCTTCTTGGTAACCTAAGGTTCAGATAGACTACTGACTCTGGATATGGGATGGGTAATGTAGATAAACCTCTTTGGATAAGTAAAGCTTTGGTCCCCTGCTACCCTTATAAACTATCTAAGAAGGATCATTGAAAGTAATTACAGCAAAGCAGAACACAGTTAGGTCTGCTTGGGAAGAGAAGCTTGCAAATTCACCCACCTTGTTCAACATAAATAAGTGTACAAAGCTAGAGTAAATCAATTGCGAAGAAAATTGAATACTGAGCAGAGCAATAATTCAAGTGACGTGCAAGTTGAATATTGCATAGAAGGGTAGCAAAATTAACAAACAACAACCATGAAAACTTAATTTAGTGAAATCTTTACCGGGGAATGAACGCTAAGCTCTCCAAGAGCAGCCATAAGTGTTGCAAGTTCAGCTTCCTTAGCTGCAACAGACTGATGAAGTCGTGCTTTGGAATTGGCAGCATCCTCGACCTTTCTCCGGTAAACTTCCAGACATTCTCTCTCCAGCTCCAGTAGCATGCGGTCCTTTTCTGCTTCACTCTCTCCAATGTCAGTCCATATTTGCTGCTTAGAGAACAATAAAGCCAGTAAATTTACTGAAATGGAAGTTGCACCTCTTTTTTTTTCTTTTGGGGAAATGTGAAGGTGGAGTTTCTTCTATGGTAAAACAAACAATAAGAAAGCCAGTTGACTGTCAGAAATATTCCTTTGCTTTCCTTTTCTTTTTGCTATTGTGATACAGAAACAGGCAAGTGACAAGCTTCAGAGAAGGACAACAAATCTCCCTTCAAGCAACTAAATACAAGGAACCCGGTTAAAAAATTTATAGACCATGACACAGGCAACCAACTCGCCCGCCTTGAACTACTATTTCTCATCAAGACAAAAAACATGTAAGAACAGACAAACAACGCATCAATTTTCACAAAATCCCCCCAAAAAAAAAACAAATTACAATGCAATTACTTGATCCAATTCAACCAAAAGCATCAAACTCGCCTTCCCACACAGTATTATTCGTTACATACATAAATTCGGTAAATGGCAACTTTCAGTGGAATCCGTAGAAGTTGAATGGGGTTATAGCAGATTTCCTGAAGTATTATGTCTAAATGAATACATTAGAACTTAACTGTAACCCCAAAACCTCACTGTGAACAATTCTTCTATGGAAGCAGCTAGTAAAAGCTCACAGAATAGAGGTGTCCCATACTCCACTCCCACCCAAAAAAAAAAAAAAACTTTCAATAGCACGAAATCATGTGTCACCCGGCCTCGCATGCGCATCTCTAAAAAAATCAAAATTTCATTAATGAAAAAAAAAAGCAATTGAGGTTTCATAAATCCAACAACATTTAAGTGTGGCACAGTTAATTTCAAGACCCAGTAAACACAACAGATGAATTAGGAAAAACATCAATACAGGAAACCAAATAACAAGCACACATCAATGCAACCCACAGAACCAATCAAACATGAGAATAATAGACAACAAAATCTGTAGAAAAATAACCAAAAAAATTACCAAAAAAAGAATTTTAAAGCGTAGGAGAAAAGTTACATAATTAAATGTCTGCACAAATTAAATAGTACTCTGATTTTTTAAGAAAAAGGACTTCTAATTTCTAAACTCTAGGGAGCAGATCACTGTTGCTTCTTCAAAGAGCCCAAAAGAGGCCTAATTCTTAGCCCTAATAGACCCATTATGATACACACTAATAAAAGAAACAATGAATGCTCCATCTTTTTTATCAGGAAAAAACACTAAAAACTTTCTCGAAAACCCATCATTACAAGTTGTAAAGTAAATTTCCGAGAAAAGAAAAGGAAACCCCCATTTTTTTTCTCTTCCCAGACACCATATTTTGCGAACAAAAACAAGAAAAAAAACTCAAATAGAAAAAGAAGAAGACAGATAGAGAAAGGTAAAGAGGGATTAAAGAAAAAGACCTGAAGCTCTCTGAGCAAAGTATTGCAGCTAGTGCTTGTAAACAAACTGGTAGTAGGACTCCCAATGGTCAGCATTTCTACAAAAGTTTACCACTTACCGAGTAGCCCCTCTCTCTATCTTCCTAGGAATTCAAGCAAGAAATGCAGAGTGAGTACCCAAGAAGAGACTTTTTGCCACCAAAAACAAAAGGAACCCAAACACTACAGCTTCTCTGAAGAAGAGAGGCCAAGAAGTCAAGACCCTAAAATAACCCAAGAAAATTTAGGAGTAGAAAGATGCAAGTGGGTTTACTTAGATAGTCAAAAAGAAACCAAGAAACCAAGAGACATTGCTTCAAACAACCTTAGCTTCCTCAGATCTAAAACCTCTAGCAACACCAGCCTAGCTCCCTTTAAAACTCTTCCCTTTTCCTTTCAAAATTAGAAAGAAAAAAAAAAGGGAAGCAAGAGACCAAGAGGATCTTGAGAGGGTAAAAGCTTATTCAGGAGAAAGAAGATAATGATTGGCAATTAAGAAAAGAAAAGGGATTATTATTATAATTAATAACAATAAGAAAGAAAAAAAGAAAAGGACCTGTCCCCAAGCGAAAGATATGTAATTTTAGTGGAGGTAAGGCTATAATGCGCCAATCAGTAAAGAAAAACAAAAAACCACAACAGAAGCAGGTCATGAAAAGCTAGGGCAGCTTAAAAAGAGAGACCGACTGACACAAGAAAGGTATCTGGCGCACATTAGCAGCTTCCAAAAATATTTTCACTTGCAGTGCTGGGTTTCTCTCTCGCTCCTTTCTTTTCTTCTCCAAACAAAGGAAGTGACGACAGTAAGTAGGTAGTGAGAGAAAAGACTCTGAGTTGAATAATTTAATTAATATATTATTACACAACCCATCATAAATTACTACTGTACAGAAATTTAGTGGGTATTCTCTTCTTTTTGTAACCGATCTCGAGAAGATAGAGCGTGTGTTACACGGTCCACTTGAGACTTACGGTTGACTTTACGTAGAGAAGGATGCGTGGTGGGGACGGTGCTAATTTCTTGTTGTTCGGCACTGGCTCGAGTAGTTGTCTTGATGTTAAATGATATGAAATATGAATACAAGACTGGGAATGTGGTAAATTTTATTTTAAAAACATTTTAATAATAGCACATAAAATAATTTAAAAATACTAAAAATAATAATATAAAACTAAGAAAAAAGGTATAGGTATTATTGAATTTGATTTGAAACTTGTTGGATCTATTTTTAAATATATATATACATATATCTAAATTTTTTATTTGATAGGTAATAAATAAGATATAAATATTAAGAAATTCAACTCATGAATACTCATTATTATTTTTAAGTATATGTTTGGTAATGTAAGGTGATTTTTTTAAAATAAATAAATTAAAAATAAATTAAAATAATTTTTTTATATACCAGGATGTTATAGAAGAGCATTAAAAAAACAATTTTATATTTTTATTAGATTAAAAACAGTTTTAAAGGAAATTTAAAAAACATGTTTTAAACTGAAATATCAAACTCACACTCACGCAAAAAATCAAATACAAAAATGCCTCAGCAGTCAGCATCACTCATGTTTTAAAATAATATTTTTTTTATTTTTTATTTAAATTAAATTGATATATTTCGTAATAAAGTATGCTTTTTTGAAATTAAAAAACCTTGGAAAGAAATAAAATAAAACAACTATTTTCAAGATTAAACAAGATTATGAATTATTTTTCTTCGTGACCCGAGAAGAAACCCGTAGTTTGGAAATAGGGAAGGCTGTGTTTGGATAAAGGGAAAACGAGTCTGAATGGCCCTGCACAAATAAGCTTCTCTGTATTTTGTTGGAAGATTGTGACACTTCACCTGTATTTTTGTTTTCTACCTTGCAGAACGTAGGAAGCATGTTTTAAATACATTTTTTCCGCGATTAAACAAATCGATCTTCGAAATATATTTAATCCGTGGAATTAAAAAATAGAAAATTATATTTTACCTATTAAGAGCAAGATTCAAGGGGCAATAAGCGTAAAGAGAGATATACATAAAAAAAATAAAAAATAAAAACTTAAATTAAGAGGTTTTTTTAAGTTTGTATTTTTTAAAACTGAAAAACAAGGAGCGATGCTCTTGACGGATGAGAACTGCTTGGATGGTAACGAAGCGAGAGAACATAAGCTGACACTCTTAGTTCCAACACACTGGAAGGTCATGGTCACTGGATACTGTACTTTGCGAGTTAGAAACTTAGTTGACTTTTCGTTTCCCTGAGCTGGCATTTCATTTCGTGGATGTATTCTCCCTTCCGAAATCACCTTTTCAAAAAAATGACTTTATGGGTGTGTTTTGTGTTGGTTGACCAAAATGTCAGAGATACTGAACTCAAAAAAATCAAACACAACAAGTTTTAAATCATATTTTTTCATCTCGATAAATGTAAATAGGTACACCAATATTTGAGGCAGTTGAAAGTAACTTAGTAGACTTAGTAGACTCATGTTAATTTTAAAAAATAAAACAATTGCATTTGAAAATAATAATAAAAATTGATTGAATCTAGTTATAATTAAATAAAATCAATTTTAAATTGAATTTTTTACAACAACAAGAAAACAAATCAACTAAATTCTAGATCGATTCGTCAAGTTATACCGAGTTTAATGATTATATTTTTTATAAAATGATTTACATAAAAGAGATTTCCATGAGTTTACAGGTTTTGTGTTTTCCTTGAAATGTTTAGAGGATTTTTCATGAAAATGTTTTTTAATGTGTATAATATCTCTCTCTATATAAGTAGTTGTATTTCCCTTTCAAACACCAACCTTCCTTTACAATTAGGTATTCGAATTTCATTAACAAAGGAGTTAATTTCCCGTTTCAAACACTCTAATTCCACTAGAATAATAATAATAATAATAATAATAATTCCGATGCACAATATTCAAGCAGGACAGTCGCGCATTCACATCTTTTATTCAACGTTGAACATGGTCTTTGTGCTATTTGAAAAAATCAAATCTTTTCCTTCATTTAGCATTAAAAGTTTCAAATTCCTTTTTTTTGTGTGCGTGTGGTTTGCAAAATTGTTAGAATCACGGGGAACAAGCTATTAACGAATTAAAATACCTTGTAATATTTATTTTCCAGGAGCTCACAATTTCACTTCTTTAATCTTCACCGGCATTACAGTGTCTATGAATTCAATGAATATTTCATCTTTTTTCCAGTAAATGATGTTGGAATTACTGGCGATGAAAGTAAAAAATTAAACATCGTAGTATAATAATTAATATGATTCTCTGTCTTTTCACTTAGACTATCTTACTTAAAACGAGGATGGTTTAAAATTGGGGGCCGAGCACACCTAGGCTAGATGCTCATGCCCCACTTTCTTAAAACGAGGATGGTTTAACCTGCTTTTTATTAAATTTTAAATTTTTTTTTATTAAAATTGAGTGCGTTTGTATTTTTTGAATCGTTTTGATGTGCTGATATAAAAAATAATTTTTAAAAAATAAAAAAACATCATTGGCATGTATTTCGGTACGAAAAGCTATTTAAAAAGCAACCACTACCACACTGTCAAACACCCTCATAGACCGAACTCGGATGCAAAGAGCTGATAATGTTTTTGATAAATGAACTTTCTAAAATGAACAATTACTGGTGGAAATTTGTTCAATTTGCGAGAAAATGCAAGAATGCGTCTCTGTATATGTATATGGGATGCATTTTTCAATTCCTCGACGAACTTACGATTCCGTATCATCATCAATTATTATCCATATGAATGACGCATCAAAATGTTAATCACAATGTCCAGGTTGGTTTGGAAAATTACAACTTTTAACCTGATTTAAAACAATAAAAAATAAAAAAGTAATATCTATAAAAAGTTAAATTAAAAGATGCGATTAAAAGATATAATTCTTTATAAATGTGCAGTGAAAGGTCGAAATGATAATTATCTGTGGGGTAGAGTTATAATATTTGACAACAGTTGCAGTCTTTTAAAAAATACACTGTTTACTGATGCAAGAGATGTAATAATTCATAAGACAATATAAAGTTATAAAGAGGCATAGTTTATAACCTTTGTTGTATAATAAGATGCGATTCTCCAAGGAAAAAAAAAAAAAAAGAGATAAAATTATGATTTATAAATAAAGAGGCATAGTTTACAGTATTGACTATTATTAGGTGGAATTGAGATACTTGACAATTCCCACAGTCCTTAAAATCTATGACTTTGATAAAAGAAAAAATTACATTACTTTTTATATAAGACATGCGACTGTTCATAGAAAAACTTTGAAAATAAGAAGAGGTATAATTTATACCCTTTAATACAATAAATTAAAAGGTAAAAATATATTATATTTAAACATTATTAACTTGAAAGGTATGATTAAAATACATAGCCTCCTGTACATGTTCAGCGAAAAGTCATAATGGTGACTATTTATGGGTAGTGTTGTGATTTTTTTATAGTAGCCGTGTCCCTAAAAAATTATAACTATAATAATAAATACATTTCCTTTTTTATACGAGAAATTGCATGATTGTTTGTAGAAAAGCATGAAAATAGGAAAAGATATGATCTATAACCATAATTAACTTATAAAAAAATATGATTTAAAAGATATTTTTACTCAATAGAGTATACTGAAAGGACATGGAATTTTAATAATATAACATTATAAATAAGAGCTGTAAGTTGATTTAAAATAATGTATAATGTATTTAACATACATGGAATGCATTTTTCTTCATTATATCTAAAATTCTGCAAAACCAAAATAAACACTTATTCGGGATATAAAGATTTTAAAAAATAATCATATTGCTAAATCTTTTGTATAAAAAAATCACACCATTTTAATATCAAGAAAAAGAAACAAGGGTTAGCTATATATATATATATATATATATATATTCGAGGTATTAATGTTACCTTTATTGACTGTATCAATTCTCCTCTTAATATCACTCGACAATTCCAATGTTATCCTATGGTCCAAACTCTTCGAAAACAGGGAACGCCTTCTATAAACATCATCTACGAGCTACAAAAATACATTTGGAGTTAATTATTTTTAAATATAAAAACTAGAGTCCATGTAATAATCGAGTCAAAATCATTTAATCAAAGGAACAGGGCAGGGGGCTCAATCCCACTGCAGAGCATAAACGAAGGACTGGTGGAGAACTATATTCCAACTAGCTAGTATAACAACCACATGACATCCGTCACAAGCACATATACTTGACAATCATGCAAATAATTGACATATGATCTACCAGCAAAAATACCATTATCTAAATCCATATAATTATTGAGGTGATAATAATTCGACTGGCGGAGTAGGTTGTAGTATCCATCCATAATATATTTGGATAAATATTAAACAAAATAAAAGAAGCTATACAAAATCCCATATAATTCTCATGGATCATCGAAAATAGATCCTCTTTCCAGAGAAAATGATGGTTTTTGTTAGAAAATTATATATTAAATGTTTAAGTTTTTTAGTTAAAATAATTTTTTAAGATATATAAGATAATGCAAGTTTGTATAAATAAAAAATTATCAGAAAATTATATAAATTATATACTAAAAACTCACATAACTACTTAAATTTTTAAATTAAAAAAATTATTTAATATTCTTCATCGATTCAAGAATGGTACGAAGAAAATACCACTATAATATTGCATCCGAGAACATGGTGTTTTCGGTAATTACAAACAAGGGTTTTTTTAAAAGATTAGCAAGAAGCAGGGCAGAGATAAGAGGAAGTATAGCTGGCTATGGAAAAAAAAAAAAAAAGGAGAGAAGATGCTATCGATCTATATTACTATTCAAACCCTTAAACATTTCAATAATAATTCTTTTAAAAAAAAACTCTTCCAACAAAGAATCTTACAAAGAGGTTTTAGCTAACACTTATTTATTTATTTATTATGGTTAACACATTCTTATCGTTGTTCTTCTTGCAATCAGCCATACATCTCGTCTTGTAAAATATATGCATTGTTGGTACATTAAATACTCTATCTTTCCTCATCGCTTTTCCCTAATTAGTAATTACCCGGAGTTTGGACAGGTATCCCAGGCTTAAACAACCCAACTGTAGTAATGGATAAAGAGATAGAAGATGAGACAAGCTAGACAATAACTTCTGTGTTGCAGGTGCATTGTCCACGCAGAAAACCTCAATTGTACCCATCTTTTCCATAAAGAAAAAGAACAAGTGGAGTCGTTGGGTGGGGAAGATAAGTAGTACCATTTCTGCAATAATGTGGTGTTGATTATTTTGAAAAGGCAGGCCGCATAATCAACCACAACCCTTAGAACAAACTTGACAGTGGTTTTTGTTTAAAGCTTAATTAAAGTGTTAAATGATGGATTATTGAATTTAAATGGCAAGCAAGCATCAGATTACGACCACAGATTAAGTTATTATATTCCCTGTTCATGCGTGTATTGGTTCATGTACTAGAAAAGCCCAATAAAAATCAGGATTTGTGATCAGATAAAAATGTTTCTGGTCGTTAAACTTGATCGACATAGTTTTTTAAGACAATTAAATTTTGTCGCATGTCTCATGTCATATTATTATGTAAAATAGACGCGGCTAGCTAACAACCTACATATATTATCATTAAACATCGAGTATGTTTGGAGACTTAAATATTCCTGACTTTAAAATCGTTGCCAGCTTTTATTAATGAACTCAACGTTTACATGCTCTGCCTGGTCAGTAATGGACATCCACCTACATCAGAAGTTCACCGGACAAGCTCGGAGTAAATGAAAATATAGTTTTTTTTTTTTACCTGTTTCATGTAGTTTTTGACGCGCCAAATCCATCACAGTTTTATCATTGAAAAAATAAAATAAATTTGTTTTATTGAAATAATAAAAGTAACTATAAAAAAACAAATTAGTTTTTGTCTATGATACCGTGGTAAAAATTAATTAATATTTTTATTTATGAGATATGAAAAATAAATAAGTATTGTATTTATTATGTATTGGACATAATTGATTATGCTTATTAATTATGCGACTTACAGAATAATTCAATAAACATAGAAAAATGAGTTATTTTATGTATGAAAATTAATGAAATAATATAAACGAAATCATTCTAACATAAATTTATAATTTACAAAGAATTGTTGATGTGATTAACCCATACCCACGGAATACAAAAACAAAATTAATAAAAGAGTTGTTCACACCAACCGCCAAACCAAAAAGGGCACCAAACAGTAGATAGAATATTTCATTTGTTTTATCATATCCAAGTCCAATTTGGTCCAACCTGGTTTAGTTTGATCTATTCAATTCTTGTACAGGGCGGTACTAAGCACATTTTGTATAGGACAAACTCCCCATACATTTCCTTTTGGATTGTCAGGAAGAGTAATATTAATTTCAGGTAGATGGACCTTGGATGCTCCTGCCCATGCATCCACACAGGGTGATGTTTTGATTTTTGAATATTAAAAATATCGCCAAAGATAATTCTCACCCGCAGTTTATTAATGTTTTGGCATCTTTACCTTTTCTGGTTTTGAACTTTTGGCAACCCTCGCTGGCTGGCTGGCCTTCTTCTTCTTTTTGAAACAGGGTGGCGGGCCTTAGTATATGAAAGCGTAGATGCCGGCGAGGTATCCTTGCCTTTCAATCTTTATATTTTCCTTTGGTGGACATTTATTTTATATATTGTGCGTGTCGGACTTCTTTTCTTTCCTTTTTCTCCTCTTATGCGAGAAGCAATAATCCACGAAAATCCTACCAGTCCATGAGCATAACTACCAGGCCAGTTTTCAACCTATCAGGTCTCAACGCTAATCTATATATGTAAAAACTACCGGTATTTATGGTTAGGAAAAGGGAGTGGAAAAACATTCTTTAAAAAAAAGTTGTGTAACATAATAATATTTATCCATCATAGTTCTTAGTAACAAAAAGACAAGAGATTAGGCTTAGCTTGGGCACATGCCCATTCTCCCAACTCTTGAATTTTGCTCTACTTGTTTAATAGTTTTATATATCAAGACAACATTGTGATTCTCGTGGCAACATTCTCTACTCTTCTTCGCAGGTTGTAGTGGAGATACAGACCTAATCATATACGTTACACGAGGGAGAAAAGGAAAAGGAACTGGCTCGCGAAGCTGAAATAAAAAAGCATATCATCTTTACATTTCACCTTTGTTTCTCCAATGGAACCCGCGTATTAAAAAGAAGGGGTAAAAAAGTTTAGTGTTATTTTCCTTTTGAAATGATATCAGCTGGCCGTGTGGTAGACCCCCGCAGATCCAATGAAAAATGATTCCGAAAGTAAATTCTCGAATTAAACATCAAGGTCCAATCATCTTTTCCAAAAATTTATTATTTAATTATGTTCCACTTTACCTAAGAAATACACTCCCTAGTCCCTCTCTTGTTATCAAATAATGTACACTTGCAAAATGGCCCTACCATTGAATCACCGACAAACAGTCACACTATCGTATACCCCTTCGATATACATCCACAACAAAAATTGCCTTTTTTCTTTTCTTCTCAGATGTATACCGATTATGAAGGCTCGAACACATGCTCAAGAATGTCCATGACCATTTCTGCAATATCCTCTTCTTCGCACGAGGTTACAAACTTCACTGTGTCTGTCAACAAAATTCTATCAATTAATGCTTAGCATCCGCAAATCACATTAACAAAGTTCATCTTGTAAGAACTATGCTAGCAGTAACAGGAGTTCCAACACGTGCGGGCTAAAATAAAAGACGGTACTTCTTTTCTTGGTACTTGACATGAGAGGGATGGACAAGAATTGTTCAGAAAAGAAAAGGAAAAGGAAAAGGAAAAGGAAAAGGCAGAGCCCATCCGATGTCCTTAAAGGCATCTACTCAATCTAGTAATAACCACTTGACTGATCACAGATGATCATGATCTAGGGGAAAATCTAGAGGAGATCTAGCAAAACACAGGCTTGATTAGGCTCATGACCATAATTGATAATCCAGCTCGGCCAAACTTTATTAACATCGAAGTTTGAATAGAGTTGGTTTATCTAACCTGACTATGACATGCTTTGCCCATCCAAACCAAATCATTCATCCTTGTCTAGTTAATCATTCATCTTCCAATGTGTACACATAGAAGGATACTTGGAGATAACAAAACCCCATGGGAATGGTTTGAAATTAGATCATTTAAGTTGGGTACTTTAAACCTACGACAGAGATTGTAGGTCATGCCGACGGAACCTGGAGACTTCATTAGAGGTTGATCCATGGGATCATTAAGGTTCCGTATAATTTAATTTCTTAAATGCATTGAAATACAAGAGTAAAGGGTAGGTGGTATAAGAATTGGCAAAAAAAAAAAAAAAAAAGGAAAAAAACAGCGAGTTTAATCAGAAACTGTGCAAAGACCTAGCATAGAGGGCTGGGAGCAGGGAAAATATTAATATGATTGAAGTAACAGAAGAGCACAGAGCAGAGATCCACAATTATTATAAAGTGGTTATGCAGGAAGGACCCAGCAGCTTGATATTATGGTAGGTGGCGATGCAAGGAATAGCATCAACCTTCCTTGAAAGCAAGATAACTGAAAATGGGTGCTGGGAGGGGTCCAACTAGAGATTATGACCATCCTCATCAAATTGTCAAATATGATGTTTCTTCTCTTTCGATATAATTAAAGTCTTAAAGAAGAACACATCCAAGGTCAGACTCTCAGACAGCCTGTTGAGGGCATCCCTGTTTATTCCTACCACCATCACCAACCATAATCACACAAGTCCATACCCACTCAATATCCATGATATCCACACATGTGGGTTCTCTTATTTTCACCCTCCACCACCCGAAACAGTAGTGATCCGTCGTCGAACTCTAGTTTTACTATCACAAATAATATAATTTATGATATGATTGTGAAAATTAGGTTAGATCTAGAAGAAATTTTGTTTAATTTGATTTGAATTAAAAATTAAAGAAAAGAGATTTTGAAAATAAAAATAATAAATTGATATGACGTTAACTCAGTTCAAGGGTTTAGACATCCATTCTTATAAATTTGTTAATTATCGAAGTAAAATTAATATCATTGCAAGTCAAGTAAATAAATTTAATATTTCTTAAAGTTAAGAAAGATTAAAGAGATTATGAGTAGATTAATTAAACAAAATTTTCTAATTAATTTCTTACCATCAAACGAATTTAATATTAAAAAACAATTTTCTTTTACTTGATAATAGCCATAAAATCAAGTTTATTAAATTTATTCCAAGCAACCGTTCAAAACCTTGAATAATTTAATTTAACTTACTCCTTCCTAACAAATTAAGTGAAAATTGCAGCAATCAAGTTAATTATTTTACAAATTATTAGTTTCCCATCAAATCTCTTCTTAACAATAAGATTCTCAAACTGTTAGTTTTCTATTAGATCAGCAGATAAAACTCGTCCTTCATTTTATATTAGGATTTTTATCTTGAAAACAATTATGTCTAACCTGGAGACCTTCATTCAAGTTGTAGCTCCGAATATATAAATGAATTTGGGCTTTTGAATCCCCTGATTTCGATATGCCCGTTTGAATGTTAAGTGTGAAAATAAAGAATTCTGTTGCAAGTACAATTCCGACCTGATTTTTGCAGGTCCATTCATCCAAACGAACTCAAATCTCTACTTATAATACCTTATCAAAAAACTTGATATATGTACTTCAACTCAGATCAAGCTCACGTTTATATTCTGAAACTCTATCTTGGTGAAAAACCTATCACAAAAATCAAGGTTCGAAACATAAAATATAGAATTTTTTTATTTTTTAAAAATTAATTCATAAAATTTCTTAGGTACGTTAAACTCATAAAATAACTTTCAATAAGTTTAAAACACATTAAAAAATAATAATGTAAAAGGAATAAAATTATATATATGTTTTGTACTTATACAGTAGGTAGGTTGTGCTCTTCAAAAGCAGTTTTTGGATCATGGTTAGCTTCTGTGGTGTAGGTGGCATCTCAACATGAACAGCCAAATCCTTACCTAACTCTGTAATCAGAACCATATGTTAGCATAGAGCTGACTAGTGTGAATAAGTGGGACCATTGAAGGAATGACTACTATATGTTCTATCGATAATCTTGGTCACTTCTCCTAGAGTGAGTTGAACTTAAGAAACAGTTCCAAGTGCAATACTCTGCTCAATATCCAGAATAGTAAAAAAAGAAGAATTATACTTCACGATCATCGGAAACATAATTGAAATTGCTGGAGGAAAAAAAAGGTTACAAGTGACAGCAATCGCTCTTCTTATGAACTTCACTTCTGGACAATTTTTTTTTTCTCAACACGACTGATTGGTGGCCTAACAAATACATGATCCAAACTTCCATGTTATCTTTCAAATCTAAATAAATAGTTCTAGTTCTTTTTAATGTGACAGATACAAATGCAGGAAGAGTTCAAGAACTAGCGGTACGGATCTTAAATCATATGGTTATATGGTGTCATCACTTCAAGTCACCAAACTCAGTTTAAAATCAAATCGAAGCCATGCAAAGTAGGGAGAGAAGTAGTTAAAACAAACGACTTGGGAGTCAGAAGAAACTCAAGTCTCATGAGTTGAATCTAATGTAGCCTCATTTACCATATGAATCACCTGATTATATATATGAATTGAATCAAACTTTCTTATTTTGACGAGCAAATTATATGAAGTTTGACATGAATGGATACCAGTTCACTACAGGCTTGCAGGGCGGGGGTGTTTGTATAAACTTCGGCATTAACATCCAGCTGACGAGAGAGAGGTCAATTCAAAGGAAAGAAACTTGGAGGAGGATTCATAACTTGGAATATTGTGGATACATCTTTGTAGTACACCAAATGGAAGAATCCAAGATAGAGATTGGAGAAAGAAAAGTTAAGGCATGGCACACGGTTGTTGCGACTTAAAGTATCAAATTACCTTCTAAATAGTAATATTATGTGTCAGCAATGATTCCGTGTGGATCATGAACAGATTGTGCTCTGGACCACTAAATTGATGCTATACAGCCGGTGGTCAGCAGTCAATCTTTGTTGGCTGAGAATGAAAGATGATAGGGTTGATGACGACCAAGCGCCCAATTAATAGGGAAGGAGGATATCAATCTCTTGAAACTTGGTTTGCAATTGTCACATAAGATTCGGGCAATGAGGTTCAATGAATGAAATGTCATGAAAGTACATGATGATATATCATCTGCTGTTAAGGCCGAGCAAGAAAATGGGCCTGCCTAACTTAAGAGGCTCTGATTTGAAATCACTAAATTTCATGCCGAAGCACGGATGCAGTAATGTACTGATAGGAGGCGGCACCTATATTATCTGATCCAAAACAAACATTTGGTACCTAAACCACAGTGCTACCTACCTTGTTCTGGCAATAATTCTGAGTCTAGAGCATTTCTACTTATGGAACAGGAAGAACCAGAAGGAGCATCACAACTCATAAAGTAGGAGCCACCTACTTATTCTGGCAACCTAATTCCGAGTCTAGACCATTTCTACTTATGGAACTGGAAGAACCTGCAGGAGCATCACCATTGATCATGTGTTCCCAGGCACCCACTTTATGGAAAATCTTAAATCTATGGAATTGAGCATCACCATGTGATTACTTACAGCATGCCTAGGCATCGCAGTTTAAGGTGCGAGGCTGGCTCATCTACATTCTGAAAAGAGCAGGGAGTCATTTTATCAAGTATTTATAAATAGTAGTCTCAAGGTTGCAGTCATCCATGCATGGTACCCTCCCTGCTTGTTGGCGTTATTACCTTTATCACCTTCCTCTTCCAAAACTCTACATCAGGACTTGGGACAGCAAGACCATTAGTATAATAGCCTGCAATTTTATGTGCTATTTCATCTACTAATGCATCCAGTTTCCTATTTAAAATGCGTAGTTGAGATTTTTCTGACAGACTTAGTATATGCTTACACATAACTTTCCTCGGTTTCTCTTCAAGGACTCTTTTTTTGGGTAATAGTCGAAAGTTTTATCTTCAAAGATTCTAATATCTAATATCCATATCACACAGAATGGTTCACCCTTTTTAACAAGTTTTACCATTTTGGATGATTCTACATGCAAGGAATCATTTTACTAATAAAGTGTTAAAATTTAAGCATCCCAGACCTAGAATAATCCTAAAAGATATCTGCATGAGCAAATGAAAGATGCTTAATTACACTTGAAAAATTGAGAAGAGAAAGGATGAAATTAATCTAAAAAAAACAAACACAATGGTAGATATGACCCCACGTTCTCTAGTCAACTACTGAAAATGGAAGTGGGCAAACTTCATTGTCATGTGTTAACCACATTTATGGGATTAAAGAGTGAAAAGAAAAGGAAAAAGATCACCCCAAAAAGAATTATGATGATTTCATTATCTGGATCTGTCCAAGGACCAATTCACAAAACACTTCCAATAAATTGTCAAAAAGAATTATAACGCATCTCTGAATGAAATCTTACCCCATGAAGGCACAGGAAACTTCCATCTCTGTTTAGGAACTGTGATTAGATATGATGCTACCTGCAAGGGATCAAAATCTGCTACATCTAACCAGATTGAAAAAGAGCATAAATCTACTAACCAAAAATAAGAAATAAGAACAAGATAGGAAAACGTAGCCAAGATGGTGGCAGTGAGGGAGCGAGGAAAGCTGTGAAGAACCGGTGTCAATATCTCCCTTTCCTTAAATAAGATCCATAAAATCCAAACACACCTCAAAGTTCACAAGTTCCCCATATTTCGCAACTTCCATGAACTCTAGGAAACAAAGAAAAACACACTTAGGCTATATACAAACAGTTATCCATTTGAAGAAACAGATTGGTTCACATCACATTGGATCATACAAATCCCTGAAAAAGACATAGCAAAGCTACACAGCACATAACATATGGAAAAGGTATCCATAAAAAAATCCACCAGTCGAGCAAACACCAGCAATTTATATGAACGCAAAAGGACATAAGAATTAGCCTTCTAGAAGCGTTCAGTCCCAGAAAAACAATAGGAAACTGATAAAAATTTCAAAACCATGAAAAGAGTTCATAAAGCAAAGGATGTTACATGGATCAAATATCTTGAGCCAGCAAGTATTCAAAGAACCAAGTACTTCTAGCACGGAATGGAGCAACAAAAAAAAACACTTCGCAAGAATGTCTGAGACTGCACCTCCATTAACTGATCCCAAATATCACCAAAGAAAGAATCATGCTGTATCTACACAATTTATGGAAGAGGAAAAGGGCCAGACCAACTGTTACATAACACCCAGCTGTTACATACCACACATGCTTCATTCTGTGTTCATCTGTTCTCACAAAACTCAAGCACCAAGAAACATAAACGAAAAGGACAAGAAATCCTTCGAAGGCTTTCCTACAAGTACTTGCCAGTATCCCAATAAGAAGCTGATCAGTCAACCACAATCACCGAAGAAGAATGATAAACTGTTTCGTAGGGAAGAGTATAAGCTTGAAAAGAAAGCTCATTTAGGATCCTAAAGCATCACCAAGCATCAAGGACTCTAAAGTCACCTATCAAAAATCAAGGTTTCAAGGAAGTTCGAGAATAACAAACTCCATTCAAGAAAACTCTTGAATGGGAATGCCAACACGATACCAATGCATACTTACAACATTATGAAGACGAGAAGAAAAAAAATAGATGCTTCACTTATAGTAGGCAATGCATTAAACACTCCCAGGGTAATCCTAGTCTTACTTGTTAGTTGAAAACCGACTAATCCTGGAAAAACATGCAAAATCCTTGATCCAAATGCAAAATCAAGGTTAAAGATGCTTTTTCCGTTACTGTAGTCAAGTGATATTCAGCTACAGAACATCTGCACAGAGTGAAAATAAAAGGACGCAGCACAAGCAAGGCCAATAGTTCATTAATTCCTTGAGCACTTGAGAAACATTCTATTTTCCATTCAAAAACTATAGAGGCCTGGGAGCCACAAACAAACAGAATCAAAAGGTCAAACCCTACCTCCATTAGAGAACTAGAAACTCTGTAACAAACAAATACAGACCGTGGCTTCCAAAACGTCATGTAATAAAGACAACTGTTCACATTCATGCTTCTGGAAAGATACACGATTGGTATCTTGGACTAAGCACTCAAAATTCTAAAGCAAGACAGAAAGACACAGGTAGAAAAAGGAAAGGAGTAAGTAATGAATCAAACACTCCAAATAAATTGCAGTCCATAAATGTTCCTTGATAAGCTGGGGTTCCAAGAAAAACGTGCAAGCAGAGTTCAGACACTAGAAAAAAAGACCTAGTTTTCACCCATCGCTTAAATCCTAAACTACTTAATTAGCAAAAAGAACAAAAAAAAGAAACAAAAAAAGAGAGGAGAGGGTTACCAGAACCTGAAATCAAACGACTATTGTTGTTGTCACCATCCTATACTGTGTTAATTCACATGCCAGGTAAAATATTAAAGAAGCATAGCTAAGGGTATAAGATGCAAAATCAGAATTAAAAAGCTTAGCCACTCAAGTTCTGAAACATCATTTACGTAGAAAACCCCATGCTCCAGGAAACAGGACAGAAACTGATTCTTGAACTCTCAAATTTAGTGTAAAAAGCACTTCATGGTTAATCATAGTCCATATAAGTTCCTTGAAAAACACTTCAGGGTTAACCCATGAAAGCAAAGAGCAGACACTAGCCATGCCCTAGTATTAATAACTGGAATTGTAAATTAAATGAAAAAAAAAGAACGTTAAGAGACTCGGTGCATTAGGTATTAATATAAAAAGCCTCGGGAGGTTAGTTATTAATTATATATATATTTTTATCATATTATTAAATTAATTGAATTTATTAAATTCAAACAAGTTAATAACCTGACTTTTTTATTTTAGAAAACATTATCATAGTCAGAATATTATTTTTTACATTATAAAAAGTATGATCAGGCCCGACACTAATCTAATGTTCACCACGTTCTCTCTGGTCTCTACCATCACTTTCTTGTTTTCGTTTAATCGTTCACCTAGCAAACACACACACACACACACACACACACACATATATATATTGAAAGACAGTAATGTTTATATAGAAATGAAATGGAAATGAAGAAATGAAGCAGAGAGTGAAGAATAGAGAATGAATGAATCTGTTATGCACAGAGAAGCAGAAGACGAAATTATAGCACTGTTTTATTATTTGCTTTTTTGCTTGACTGTTTACATTACTATTTCTCACTTTATATATGCAGTATTGGAAGATACTACACGGAGAATATGCTTTCTTTTACACTCAATATAATGCTAACAGATTCTCTTTTACTAACAAACACTACTAACAGAATGCTAACAATATTAATTGCTAATCTTCTGACACTTGGCATCATTAGGACTGTTGATATCTTTACATGCCCCCTCAAGCACATGCTGGGAGGAGCCAAGCATGAGATTGGAGCAATGATGCTGAAACAAAGAAATGAAAAGACCTTTGGTGAGGATATATCAGTAGAGGAGACATGCT
>Ga0325410_1000617_pt1 | contig 37547 bp, 25 predicted proteins | sample PopdelMetagenome_16_FD_206182 | JGI IMG/M metagenome (GOLD analysis project Ga0325410, IMG submission 206182) | Populus deltoides microbial communities from Bellville, Georgia, United States - Xylem-PdIQD-R3 | ecosystem: Host-associated > Plants > Phyllosphere > Stem > Wood/Secondary xylem...
CCACTTAAACTTGGGTCATGTAAGTTTAATGTTATTATTAATATTATAAATATTACTCTTGGGTCAGGTGTTGCAGCCAAACCCAAGACTCTTGGGTATAGCTTTGCAAAAAGACCTAACATTTTTATATCTTAGCTTTTTTTTTTATATATTTTTTATGTAACAAAAATTGACCCGCAGCATCGCGCGGGTTATGTTACTAATTATAAATTAAAAGTATGTTCAAGAGTGGCAAATATTATTATTTAAAGTATTTTTTATTGTAAAATATATTAAAATAATAATTTTTAAAATTTTTTAAAATTAATTTTCAATATAAAAACATATCCAAATACATTAAAAAATCAATTCTAAATAAAAAAATTCAAATTTTGAACAAATTATGTTTTAATTACACTGCCAAACATCCCTTTAATCTATTAAGTCAATTGAGTTCGCTCATATCAATAAGTTTTGATTTAAATTAAAATCTAATCCCGGATTAGACTTCAGTTACCGGATTAGACTTCAAATTCCTGATTTTTAAATTAGGTTTGAGTCGATTTTAATAGCTACAAGTATAACCTCAGATGTGAAATATAATTTCTTTTTTGGTATATTTTTTGTAAAGATAACATGATATGGGCTGGATACGAACATAATCGTTTTTGATGGGCTGATAGCTTGCCCATCAGAAATGGGCCATTGCCATGATTAAAAACCCTATCATATTAATCCATGCTGAATCCTTCAACCCTTTCGTGTTTCCATTACCGTGAAAATGGAGATGTCATGTATGTGGACGAGACGCCTGCTGTTGGGAGCCAACTCTGTGCTTCTTGTGAAGCATCCTACAATTGCCTTCTCCACTTTTGTTGCTACTCGTTCAATTCAACCACCACCACTCATTTCCCTTTTCTCTTCCAGCCGTCGCTCCCTTTCAACCACCACCGCCGCTTGTTCACCTCCACTCCATCCTCACTCCGACATTGGTAAGCATATAAAAAGTCCGCAATCATGGGGTTTAAATTCCTCTTTTTTTTTTTTTTATAATCATTCACTCTGTTTTTTTTTTTTGGGGTGAGGGTAGGAAATGGTGCCGTGAATGCTGCTGCTGCAGCTGCTATTCCACTGGAAAGCCCGAAGATGCTTCTGAAAGGAATGTCATACACTGAACTCGAAGTATGCATTTGAGCTCGTTTAATTTTTTTTTTTTGGATTGTTAATTTCTGATGCAGTTTTATTTCTCTTGTGGCCGGTTAAGGCACTTTATTTTTCCTTTATCAGTCAATTTGGGCTTTCTAATGCTTAGTTTCATAGTAAGCATTGTTCCAATGTGATTGTAGTCGTTTGGCTTTATTTTGTTTCTCTTTTCATTTTTCTGTAACAATTGGAGGGTAAGCAGCCAGCAGTAGTTGCTTTATTTTCCTTCAGGAAAGGAAGGCAAACGTTAAAGCTTTTACAGATTTTCTGAAAATCAATAATCTCTTATTTGTTATCGTGGGATTTGTTCCAACAGAAATGGGTTCAATCTTATGGATTCAGACCTGGTCAGGCCATGATGCTTTGGAAGCGCCTGTATGGAAACGGAATATGGGCACATCATGTTGATGAATTGCAAGGCATTCTTCTTCTATCCTATCCTATTTAGTTTTTAATCTTTTCAGTGCCTGTTTGGTAAAGGTACAACTGCTTTTGTATGCTTTTCGTTTAAAAACAGTGCTTGGTTAAGGTTTGGTTTGTTTTGAAACTGAAGCACATGACAATTTAAAAGGAAAATACTTTGCTTTTAAAGCAAAGCAGGCTACCCCTTGGTTTTAACCAGAAGCAAAGCAGGTTATGCGTGGTCTACTATTTTCTTAAGTAGTAAAAATACATTTTTTTAAAGAAAGAGCAACAGTCAATTACCAAACACTGCTTTTACCAATGCCACTTTCATCTCAACCAAGTAGCCAAAGCATAGCACAACATAACAATACTAAACAGGCCCTTAATAAGCTCATTAATGTTGTCAATGATTTTGCAATGTTTATTTCTATTTGTTGACTCTCCAGTTGTTTCACTGTTGAACTTCTTGTCCTGCCTTCGAAAAACACTGAGTCTTATGAACTCTATATTTGTTTTTACCTTGTGTAGGTCTGAACAAAGATTTTGTGAAAATGTTAGGTGAGCATGCCAAATTCAAGGCATTATCTTTGGAAAATATTCTCACAGCATCTGATGGCACTAGGAAGGTATCCATATCTTTACCAATTGTATTCATTCTCTCTTTGTTAGAATTTTTATATTTGTCTTTGTACCTCTTTGTCCCACTTGTAGGTCACTTATTTTTATGGCTTGAAAACTCAAATTAGCATGTAAGCTTTTGGCAGTTGTACCACTGAGAATCTTCTCATGATTTTGAAACTCACAGGAACTTGCAGATTTTATTTAGGTTGGATGATGGATTGGTAATAGAAACTGTTGTTATACCTTGCGATAGGGGTAGGACGACAGTTTGTGTTTCAAGCCAAGTGGGTTGTGCCATGAATTGTCAATTCTGCTTTACAGGCAGGCAAGCTAATATCTACCACATTGGGACTTTGTGTTTAAACTATTCATGTTCTTGCCACTAATAAGGTGCATTTTCATGTTACATGAATCTGGTTTTTCAGGATGGGTTTGAAGAGACATCTGTCCACAGCTGAGATAGTAGAGCAGGCTGTTTTTGCACAACGTCTCCTAACAAATGAAGTTGGTCCCTTCACTAATGTTGTATTTATGGTAGGTGTATGATCAAGAAAGTCTTTTAGTTTGTGAAAGCTTTTCCACGTAGTTTTGAAAAAATTAGATCTCAATCGAGCGTTATGGATCTACCAAATCAGTGTTATTTGGAATCTTTATTAGGAAAAAAGAATTATTTCATGACTGCCTTTCCATCACCACTGTCATTATTTATGTAAATGTGGTAGAAAAACTGAGCAACTATGGAGACCTGTCTTCAGTCTACTTTTTTTTCTTTCATTATAGATGGATACATTTGATTTAAGAAAAATGAAATTCATAATCCTGTACAAGCATGTTAATTATGGATTTTTGAATTCAAGCTTTAAGCTTAGTTGGTATTTTCTCATTCTAGGGTTTCTAGATTTTTTTCCAAGCTCATTAGTAAGCTCCACTCGGAGCAAGCATCTTAAAGTAGGTTATGACGGAGACTATCCATTATTTTTATATGTTAGGTATAACAATCACCAAAACACCACATCACTTCTATGAATTTTCCAAGCAACTGTAAATCTCAAATGATATATGATTCTCTTCCATCAAAATACTACATTAAAAAGCAGTCCACTGCTCTTGGTATGTCTTCTGGTTCTTAAAATGCTGCTTAACAAATGTTGTTATCTACTTTTGTATTATAAGACAACTGCTGACCAGGAGTTGAACTAATCTTTTTCTCCAAGAACAGCCTCTTGAATCTTCAAACTTGCCAAGAAAGCTTTTCTAATTATTGGCATAAAAACGTGTACCTGCAGGGAATGGGAGAGCCACTTCAAAATATTGACAGTGTTATTAAAGCTGCAGACATTATGGTGCATGACCAGGGCCTTCACTTCAGTCCTCGCAAGGTCACTGTTTCTACTAGTGGGCTTGTTCCTCAGTTGAAACGTTTCCTCCATGAATCCAACTGTGCTTTAGCTGTTAGTTTGAATGCTACGACTGATGAGGTACATTTCATTCCACTTTATCTTGATTTACTGGAGAAATGTGCACGTGATTGACCATCTCTGTTATAACAAACTATGCAGGTCAGAAACTGGATCATGCCGATTAATCGGAAGTATAATTTAGGGTTGCTTCTTCAAACGCTTAGAGAGGAACTTGGCTTAAAGAATAGCTACAAAGTTCTATTTGAGTATGTGATGCTTGAAGGAGTAAATGACAGGTTAGATTGCAGCCTATGATGTGCAAATGCAGCATTCTTATTTAATCTTAGATCTCCAAATTGACATAGTTTTCTTTTGCAACCAAGAAAGATCAAAACTATTTGGTCCATCAATATACTGAGCATATTTATTTGTGTGGCATTTCTATCTGGGATTATCTTGATTTTGGGTGATGATGATTTGGTTAGGATGTTTTTACTTATGTTGTGTCAGCATGCAGACCATATACTTAGAAACATTTTATCTATGATCCCTGATTTATGGGTTTTGCATGCAAATTAAAAGGAACTGAAGATAACTAAAATATAAATATATTTATTTACAAAATTGTTACAACACAAATCAAAATAGTGATAAGATTATAACTAGAAACAATTGTAAGTACACAGCTGGTAGCTATATAAATTACATTTGGCAGATCTCAAAGAATGAACAAACAAATATATACAATTGTGCCCTTAACAAAGAGAGAAAAAAAAACGATAGACATGCACACTTGTCAGGCAGTGGAGCTCTTCAAACCCTGAGCAGTGCTAGGTAGCTGCTAGGGTGTCACGATATCAGAGACAAGTCCATATGTTGCCCAGGTCATGTAGCCCAGTGTCACTTCCAACTGGATAGGGCATAACATATTCAAACCGTTTGCACATAAGGCAACACAAAGGTTTGTTAGCTAAGGTGTTCCGATTCATTTTAGCTTAGTAACCTAATACAGCTTCCATAAACACACTTTGTTCAAACATTCTTTACAATAGTAATGTTGAAATATGTATAAGGGTTAACAAAATCATTTATTGAATAAAAATATCTTAATGAGGTACCAGAGAAAAGATTACTGTAAATGATTTATGTTACATGTTCCATTATTTCAGTAGAGTCCAAAATCAATTGTTATTACCAAAAGCAACCTAATACATCCTGTCTTTGTTTAATGAAGTTTCTTTAACAAAAACATGTGAATTCCAAGAAGTTGGACTGTAGCTGAATAATCAGATTCTACGAAGTTGGACTTTAGCTGAATTTGAAACATAAAGTAAAGAATTACAAAACTAGAGTAATGCCTTTCATTGGTTAACATGTATGTACTCCAGTAGAGAGTGCAATTAGATGGAAACATACCTTGATTATATCAAGGGAAATAATCCTTCCTGGCTCACTGGCATAAGAAAATCCACCTAAAGGTAGGAAAAGAACCCAGGGCACCCAAGGCTAGTTTTGTTAGCCTGGTTGTCATAAAGTAATGACTGACTTTTGGAAAATTGCTCAGCTAAACATTGTGGGCAAAGTTGGCAACATGTCATACTTCTTCAGCTCAGTTTAGTGTAAAAAAAATGCTAAACATTAAGAATAAAGAACAAGAAAAAAAATTCAAGATACTCATGGACCTTTGGATCATGATCTTAAAGGGGGTTTTGGTAAAAAGAAGAATCTTCTCCTTTGAGAATAATCAAAAAAGGAAAGTGAGAAGAAATCCCGGTAGCTAAGTGGTTTGGCGGGCGAAACTTGAGCATTTTCTGCATCGGACCCAATTGCCCATGTGTATTCTTGGATGTTTTTTTCTTGTTATATTTTTTTTCTCAATGTTTAGCATTAGACTTAGTGTAAATCCATCATTATTGACCAGATTCTTGAAAAAGCTTAGGCCTTTTCTTTGCTTAGCCTTCATAGCATGTTAATTCAAAAATAGCTTTGGAGTCAATAATCCAATTTATTTATCTGTTTGAAATTGTTGAATTGTAGTGTCAACATTGATAATTGTTTGTTTTCAGTGTTGATGATGCATACAGGCTTATTGATCTTGTTCAAGGCATTCCATGCAAGATCAATCTCATTCAATTTAATCCTCACTGTGGATCCCAGTTTAGACCAACCAGTACAGAGAAAATGATCAAGTTCAGAAATATTTTGGCAGAAGCCAAGTGCGTTGTTTTCATGCGATACAGTAAAGGCGATGATCAGATGGCTGCTTGTGGTCAGCTTGGCAAGCCTGGAGCAATCCAGACTCCCTTAATTCGTGTTCCAGAGCAATTTAAAATGGCTGTAAATGCTTAGGTGCGTTCTCGTCGTACATTAAAGATGAAGTAGAATTCTTATGTTTGAAAGGTGAAGGAAAATCGGGATTCCAAATTGTTTTATAACTAGGTCTTCAACATTAAGGTACGTTTATTGCCTCAAGGGCCTAGGTCTAGCTCTCACACTGATGCTCGATCATTGCTGCTTTCAAGGGGGCCGCGCAATCGCCATTTTGGCCGAGTGGCATCCCACTGACCTCCCCCGTTTTGCATAAATGACAAAATCAAGCTTAGCTACTGAGATTGATCGCTAACCGGCATGATATGCTCTGATTGATCGTGCGATAGGAAAGAAAACTTCAACACCAAAGCAGCATTCACCATGATTCTATGATGCCTTACAACATCAGAACCATGTCGTGTCTTGAATCTTGATTTTTTTTGTTTTCATTTCCCTCGAGGACCATCATGGCCGACTTGAATGCATATCCTAAGCTTCATTTTGGTGTCTTGATGAATCATAGATAAGTAGTCCAAGGCAAAATTAATGGGATTAGATGTCCAGAGGAGCACTAAATTAATTGGATCTTAATCGTTAAGAGAACATTCAGAGAAGTCATAAATTCTGAATTCGTTGCCTCGAAATTGCTATAATTATTAACAAATATGGAAAAAGAACTGGTTTTCCCAGGTGCCGTGAACAGTGAAGCAGCTCCTCTTTTCTTTTCATTTTCATCTTTTTGAAATTTTGTTCCTAGATTTTTTTCCTTTTTGATTTAATTCTCGTGTCCAAAGATAAAATTAAAAGTGAAAGGATTACATTATCAAATCTTGTAAGCTCTCTTGCATTTAGAGTGAAGAAAAGCATTTCCTATATGGATGTGGGCATGTTAGTCGATCTCTTTCCTTCTCTTTATGAGCCTCCTCCAATTTCCTTCTCTGGGCTTACTCTCCGTGCTCCTGGTTTTGACAGTAAAACACCATCTGCTAGGTTTGATTGCATTGTGCGTGACTCCCAGGCTCACGCTTTAGCATGTACTTGTGTACCGTATCATACTAATTTATACTTTTGCATAAGCATCCATTTTTATCTTTGTTGTTCTGAACTACCTTAGCTTTTCATTATACAGACACTGCACTTTATGATGCTATTGATCTTTACAAAGTAAGCATTCTTTTTAACCTACTGCAGGTTAGTGGATAGCATGCGAGTTGTGGGTGATGAGATATGTCAGCATGACATGGATTGTTAGTATATGCTGTGTTAGGATCGTAGATTGATGCACAAACACAAAACACAAAGTCTTAACGTGATTTGATAAAAATTCTTACTTTTACAAAGCTTCTGATTTTACTCATTGGAGAGAGAATATAAATTAGAATGAGGAAAAAACACTTCTCAACTCAACCCCCTTAGTGCACCCATGCTCTTAATTACATAGTGCAATATTTCAGCTCTCACAATACCTCTATTTATAGATGAAATGGAGGAAAAAAACTCTCCATTTTCAGTCAGTAATGATAGCCAAACCATCGAAAGTTTGCCCCCACCATTTTTAGCATTTTCAGCCACCAAACTTGCCGCCATTTTTTATACTTACCATGCAGTCATCTTGGACATCCATGTAGACATTTTATTTTATTTTATCTTGGTTTTCATTGCTACCATTTGATTCCACGTATAATAATTTTCCACCAGGAGACAAATGACGCCATGTTGATCTCTATCTCTGAAGACCAACTGAAGATATACACACTTCCAATTTCTCTGTAGTTACTCCTTTTATCAGCAGATTAGTAGGATTCTTGCTTCCCCGGATTTTCTTAATTATCAACCGTCAACTATTAAGAAGAGGCTGAATAAAATGAAACCTTAATTGCATGTGTTTTGTCCTAGAATGGAAAGCTGGATTCTTTACAAGAAAAATAGCACTCTAAAATATCACTATGCAAAATAGCGTTATGATGTTTCTTGCCTAGTTCATCCAAGAAGCTTTGTAACCAAATCATCTCTTTTCTAACTTCAGTTACAGCTACTTATTCAACCTTTGTAGTAAATAGAGCAATAATTGTATGTACCTTCAAATCACAACATACAATTGTATTACATATATAGAATATATACGAACACTGTAGTGCTTTTCTTGCTAACAATGTCACCAGCCAAATTAGTATCCATATATCCATGAAGCTTCACGTCCAACTTCGTGAAATAAAAAAGACATATCTAAAGAAGTACTTATATATCTTAAAATCCACTTCACAACTCCTTAATGATATTTACCTAGATTACTCGTATATCTATTCACAACTTCTATTGTATGTGTAATGTCTGATCTTGTATAGAACATAACACACATGATATTTTTGATTGTTGACACAGAAGAAACTATACTCTTGTAGTTCCTTTCTTATTATGTCTTTAGTGATTGCTTCTTAGTTTGAAATGACTAGTTAAGGGGTGCTTAGTGGCTTTGACAATTTCCCTTTCAATTTATTGATCTCTTCAATACTAGATCTTATAACTAGCATGCATCCAATATATAGTAGTAGGATAATATAAGAGTTGTCAAAATAGTTTGAAATAAAGGATTTAGAAGCTACAAAACAAATCCTTGGTATACAAATATTTAGGTACAAAGCTTATGGTACTCTAAACCTTTTACGGGAAGAGTATGTGAAGAAAATGCTCCACGTGTTCAACATGTAAGCATCCCCTTATCTAGTCATTCCAAACTAACTAAGGAGAAATCACCGAACACGAAAGAATAAAGAAACTACATGAGATAGTGTTAACTTTCCTGAAACACATACATGGAGTGGAAATAATAAATTTAAGATTTTTAGGTGTTCCAATGATCCTTTTAGATAGATCTAGAATTGTTTAGGGTTTATACAAAGATTACCTGAAAATCAAATGTTCTTTTCGGATTTGAATATTTGCTTCAAGGCTGAGTTGTCGTAAATCATTAGCCGTCCAAATATCTAGCCTCTAACGGCAATCAACTTGAACTACCAGTGAACAATCTCCTAAATCCTTTTAGGAGAGAGAGATTGCTATACCTTAGAGTGCTAGCTCTTTTTTTTAAGTGTTTCTGTACTGTATTATTATCATATTTTCATAAGAAATAAGAGGCATAACATTCTATTTATAGAAAAACCTTATAAAAGATAAAATATCAATTTGCCCTTTAAATAATATCACATCTATTAATTTAGGATAATTTTAGAAATTTATTCAATCAAGTCCTTACTTGATTTTTTCTAGGTTTAGAATTGTAATCCCATGTATTAATTACATTCTAGTCTTTAATTTTTAAAACTTATTTACAATCAAATCATATTTGATTAATCATCCCATTTTAATTTCTGACCAATGATTCTTATATGTGTGACCCATTAGGTTCCCTAATAACTTGCCCTAAATATAAATCATAATCCTAAATAAAATAAGATTAAATAAATTAAAAAATTTAATTTATTATCAATTCAACAATTGATTGACTTGTATTTGAAGATCAAGTACAATGTTCAACAACTTGTCATGATCATTCAAATATTAAAAAAGTTATAAGTGGTTTGACTTAACCTTTTAGTGACCAATTTCTTAGTGTGATTATTATCTTTTCATCATAAATGTTTTAATTTAAACATTATAGCATATAATATGTCTGCTTTATTAAATCATGTTAGTTCTCAACATTCTAATCATTAAGTATTTGAATAAGATTTTGAAACTCTTTTCAAAACTCATTCCACCTTGATCAAGGATTTCACAATCAATATTATTTGAGAACAGATAAAACATTTTCTCTAATCCATCTAGAGTGATGAATCCTCTCTTAATTCCTTAAATATTTTCATATAGGTTATGCCATACCTAATATTTGTCTATTTATTATCCTTAATTAGGACAACTTGTGGTAAGGATCAAAGCATAACACTCTTTATAAGAGATAATTTAGTGATCTCAAATCTAAAGATCACTTACACAACTATCACGTAAGCCTTTCCATAGACATAAGTGATCTCTCCATATAGAATTCTCTTACGGGCTAATTTAATGTAAATGTTATTTGACAAACACCTATATGTTAGTTCCAAGTATCCCTCATACCTCAATATATGAGAGCAATGCAACTGCTTCCTTTCATAAAGGAAAAAACATAATATGTATTGGTCTCAAAAACTCTAATTAATAGCCATTCTTAATAGAACAATGACCAGGAACATTTCGAAACAATGCTTTGATGCAATAAGGATCTCATAATTATAACAATTTTATAATTTCATTTGCAAAATATTTTTATCCCATGAATTTATCTTTACTCTAGATTCATTAATTAAATATTAAATTCACTAATAAAATATAAATGAATATTAAAGATAAAGAAAGATTTTATTAATAATAAATATGTTTTACATAAATAAAATCAGTACTACCTGTAACCAACTATTTGACTACAAGACATATTCACTAATAATCTTCTATTTACACTAAAGCAAATCACTCATATATCTAATACCATATCCCTCCACATGATGAACATGCTTCTATTAGGACTATGCCTTAGTGAGAGGATTTGTAAGATTCTTTTCAGTGAGTACTCCCTCTATCTTTACATCTTTCATTTCTCTGATTCTTTAATAAAATAGAATTGTTTAAGTTTATTTTTAGATCATTGATGAGACCTTGGTTCCTTATCTTGATCAATGACTCTATTGTTATCACAGTACAAGGCTACTAGATTAACAATGTTAGGAACTATACCTAGTTCAATGATGAACTTCTTGATCCAAACAACCTTTTTTGATCCAAATCTTTACTGTCTGGAGTAAAGAAATGTCATTTCCTATCAATAATATGTTATCTACATATAATATTAAAAAAATGACTTCACTTCCACTAACCTTTTTATAAATACAAGGTTCATCCATATTTTTAATGAAATTAAACTATTTGATTATTTCATCAAAATAGATATTCCAACTCCTTAAAGCTTACTTAAGTCTATAAATAGATTTTTGTAGCTTGCATACTTTGTTGGTAAATTTCTTAGATTCAAAACCTTCAGGTTGCATCATATACACATATTTATAAAGATTAACATTTAGGAATGTAGTCTTGACATCCATTTTCTAAATCTTATAATCATGGTATGCAACTATAACAAGCAAAATCCTTATGGACTTTAACATAGTTATTGACGAGAAGGTTTCATCAAAGTTAACCCCTTGTCTTTGTCTGTAACATTTGATAACTATAGTTTTGCACGTTTATACATTGCCATCCATGTTAGTCTTTCTCTTAAAGACCAACTTATATCCAATAATTTTTATCCCTCTAGGTGGATCAACTAAAGTCCATACCTGGTCGGTGTACATGGAACCCATTTTAGATCTCATGGCTTCAAACCATTTCTCGGAATCATTATTAGATATTGCTTCTATGTATTTGATAGGCTTATCAAGTATAAACAACTCATCATCATCAACTTCCATAAGAAATTGACATCTCAATAGTATATGATGTGTCTTACTAGATTTATAGAGTTCTTGTGTTTCTTGAGTTTCAGGTTGAATATCAAATGCTATAGCCTTAGGCTCTGGTTCCATTTGAATGTCAATTTATGGTTCTTGAACTTTTTTAAGTTCTATTTCCCTCCAATTGCTCATTTCAAGAACAAATTGTTTCTCTAGAAAGGTAACATATTCTGAGACAAACACCTTGTACTCAATGGGATGGTAGAAATAATATCCAATTGATTCTTTCAAATATCCAACAAACTTACAATTATTTAACCCAACTCTTAGGTTTTCAAATATTATACGCTTCATATAAACGTTACATCCCTAAATCTTTAAGTATTATATGTTTAATTTCTTACCATTCCATATCTTATATGGAGTCTTATCAACATATTTTGATGGAACCTTATTTAAAATATAAGCAATAGTTTGCAAGACATAACCCTAGAAAGAAAATAAAATGTTCGCATAACTTATCATGGATCGTACTATATCCAATAAGGTACAACTTCTCCTTTCAGAAACTCCATTTATAGTGTTCCAAGAGGTGTTCATTGTGAGAGAATCTTATTATCTTTTAAATAATCTTAAAATACTTGGTTTAAGTATTCATCACCTTAATGCGATCAAAGTATTTTAATACTCTTTCCAATTTGTATTTCAATTTTATTTTTGAATTATTTGAACATTTCAAATAATTCTGACTTTCATCAAATACATATGACCATATCCAATATGGTCATCAATGATGAAACATTTATATCCATCTATGACACAAATTGTTATTGGTCCACATATATCTGTATGTATTAGACCTAATAATTCATTATATATTTCACTATTTTACCGAAGAATGTTTTGATAATCTTAATCAATAAACAAACTTTACAAGTTTTACATGTTTCATATGATTCATAATCAAAAGGATTAAATATTTTTCTTTATGTAACTTAGTTATTCTTGTTTCATTGATCTGACCTAGTTTTAAATGCCATATATAATATAAATATTGATTATCTAATATGCTCTTCTTGCTATTTATATTAAATCTGAGCATTTCAAGATCAGAAATATGCAAATCATTTGTATAAGTACCAGATCTATAGTAAACATTATTATTATTGAAGGAACAATATTTGCCCTTAACAATAAATTTAAATCCATTCAGAAATGGATACAATGGTTCTAAAAAATGCTAGAATATAATAACAATTATAAGTTCTAATATTAGCCCACTTAGCAAAGTTAATGCAACAACACTTGCTTCATTGCCAACTTGTAGGTCCACTTTACCTTTATTCAATTATAAACACACATGAAGCATAAACTTTCAATAAGCATTTTAGCCTTCACGGTTGCAAGATAATCTTTACAGTTTCTCTTATAGTGTCTTTCCTTGCCACAATGATGACAAATACCCTTGTTATTATTGATGCCCCAAGTAAGCTTTTTTGCTTAGATTGCAAGACCAAGTCAACACTTAATTCATGGTCTATGATAAAGCCCAATTGGTCTAATTTCTTTAAAATAACCAATTATCCTCAACATATAGGTGTTCACTAATGGATCCTCTGTCATCTTACAATGGAATAATTTCTTAGAGGCCTTATACCTTTCAGTGTATCTAATTACATTAAACAACTCTTTGAGATGTATAATTATTATATAGGCATCCATATTCTCATGATATGTTTGAAGTTCAAGTGACATGCTAGTTAACATCACACATGTAGCCTACTTATTGTCATTAATATGACATTGATATTTAGTCCTAACTTCGTTATCAATGTCCTCATCAAGGACATAAGGAGTCAAAATTTTCAAGAATATATAATATTCTTTCTTGTTTGAGAACAATTCTTATATTTTGGTACCAGTCCAATAAGTTTATTTCAGTCAATTTATTAGTATCATATATGTTATGTAGTGATATATTTATTTTTACTCATGATGATCTATCAACCTATTCATGTAAATATAACGAGTATTGGTTTCATGTATACATATTTAAAACCAAATTTAAATAAGATCTTTAATCTTAACTTGATCTCCCACTATTTTCCTGTAAATTAATAGCCCTCACTATCAAATTGAGAAATCTCGCGTACATAGGCTACGATTCCATTTAATTTGTATAACCTCAAGTAATTCAATAAATAAAAATAAATTAAATAAGATAGATAACATATTTTATTAATTACATCTTTACGTGACTTCTAGATTAGTTATGTGACAACTCTTTGTCTAAACATATCATAAATGTTTCACCTAACTACTGCCTCTAACCTTATATGATTAGAAGTGACTCATTCAAATCATGTAAGTTAGTTAAGTAGGACCTAATTTTATAAAATTAAACATATTCTTAACAACAATTTTGAGTAACTCAACAAGTTATCCATGAATAAAACTCTGATATGCATATAAAATCAAAAGGAAACAAATCATGTTCTCAACATGTACTTAATATATTAATGAGAGATTTATTATCAATTTTAATTTGGTCTCATTTCATTGCATAATTGATATATCATATATAACAATTATATATTATCATATACTCTTAGAATGTCATTCTAATTTGATGATTATGAACATATCTAAATTAATTCTCTTGAGGCATTGAAGAGAATTAGGTAGTCAAAATCTAGATAACTGTTGCAAATCTTTATAATTCCTTTGTAAGCACCATGATTGTGTCCTTCACCACCTTTATTTTGGATTACAAAATAATTTTCTATCTAAGGCTGCGTTTGTTTCTGGGAAAGTAGTTTCCAGGAAACCACTTTCCAGACTTTCCTGTGTTTGTTTACAATGAAAAGTTGATCAACGGAAGACACTTTCCAGTCAAAGAAAAATTTAGCTTGATTTCTAGGAAAGTGTTTTCCTTTTATTTTGGATGGAAAACACTTTCCGAAAATTGTGAAAAATTTAGAAATGTCATATTACTTACTGATTATATCAAATTTGGTCCTCAAACTTTTGATCGCTACATATATTTTATTTTGAATATTTATTTTTCAATTTCATCCCTTAAATTTAATTTTTATATTAAGTTTGGTCCTCATTTTTATAATTGTTATTTTCTTTTTCTTTATTATTTTTTAATTGAATTTTTTTATCTATCAAATTTGGTCCTCATTCTTTTGATTGTTACTTATTGTATTTGAAATAATTTATGAAATGTTAATTATTATTATTATTTTAATTTTTTCATCTTTTAATTTTTTAGATTTGATCTCTATTATTTTGATTATTATTTATTTTATTTGAGATAATTTATGAAATTATATTTTTTTTCAATTTCATTCTCATTCAACTTTTTAATTTGTAAGATTTGTTCCTCATTATTTTAATAAACTTGAAAAAAATAAAACATTAATAAGTTATTTTTCAGCTCATTTTCCATAACATAACCAAACACTGGAAAGTGTTTTCCAACTTATTTTCCATTACACTACTGAACATCGAAAAATAATTCACTTTTCCGGAATTTATTTTTCTGGAATTCACTTTTCAAAAAGAAACTACTTTCCAGTAAACAAACGGGGCCTAAATTATTACATTTCTAAATTATATAACGTTTACATAATTAAATATGAAACCTCGAGTTATATTTAAGGGGATTTATATGAGAAAAGAATTTTACAACCCTGGAAGAAAAATAGAGAAAAAACAAGACACACAAGTCCTATTTAATATTACAATCATTCAACCATAAAAACAAAATTACAGTGGTCTTTAATGTCCATAACCATCCATCAAGCATAGTAAAACATTAATACGCATAAATAAATATATTGTATGCTTCAATTCTAATTATTGGTGTTTTGTGCAATTTTAAAATAATATTTCAAAGAATTTAAATATTAAATTCAAATTTAATTTGATGATGTCCCAAACTTAATAAATTTTATTTAATATAGATTCTTTTATTGAAAAACCATTTTTCAAAATCTAATAAGAAAATTAATCATATTAAAATTATTATTAATATTCTAAACTATTTAAGAATCAATTCAATAAAAATGTTTGGCTTAAAAATTCTCTTTAATTTAGGAAAACCATTTTTCTAAATATTATTTAATTAAATACTTTACTTAAATCCTAATCCTATTAAGATATTACAAAACTAAAAAAACTCTAAATTAAACATTTTAATTCGAACCTAATCTAATTCGAAATATTAATTTTATAATTAATTTAATTTGAGATTTTAATTTTAAAATATAAAATCAATATTTCATACAAGAAGGAGAAAAGTTGCAGATCTTCCTTAATTATACCACAGATATAAGGCATACGTTTTACAAGAGTAAATTCGTAAATGAAACCCAAAAACCTAAATAAAGCTCTAGGGGTAGTATCATAAAATTTGCCCCTTCTTTTTCTTTTTGCAGTTGCCGGTAGTGGGCACACTGGCCATCACCGGCAACCACTTTAACACCAACATCTTTTTTTTTTCATTAGGTTTTCTGCAGCGCAAAAGACTACCCTTGCTCTACGCTGCCTTGTGCTGGTAGCCACCTTAACAATGACAGTAAAGGTTTTTGCTGGGCTTGACACAGTGCAAGGGGTTGCCCTCGTGTTACGCCACCTCTAGCATGAGGCAACAACCTTGCAACTAAGTGGTAGTGGTTGTTGCCTCTAGCGCAAGGCAGTAGGGTCAGACATGTTGGCGCTGTTATGGTGAGGGCAACAAGCCAACAACCATGACAATAAATAGGATAAAATATAAATTACAATGAGGATGATAAAATAACTCTCAACTCAACTCAAACTCTTTGTCAGTGCACTCTTGCTCTCAATCACTCAGTGCAATATTTTAGCTCTCATAAGCCCTCTATTGATAGTTGAAATGGGGAACAAAGCCTCCCTATTTTCAGTCAATAATGGCAACCAAACCACCAAAAGCTTACTACTATTTTCAACATTTACAACTACCTAACTTGCTCTAATTTTTATCTTCACCATGCAGCCATCTTAGACTTTTATGCAACAATCATTGATCTTGTCTGTCATTGCTGCCATTTGTTTCCACACATAACACGTTGAAATTTTATTTTCAATTTTGCTGGTAGGCATTATATTCTTTAATTAATTCTCCATGTTTTTCATCAAATCTTATAATCTATAGGTTGTTTTCCTCTCATTCTAATCTTCATCGAATAATCTATACACATGCAAAAGAAAAAGTGCCAATATGTTCATAATTCTTCATAAAAAACAAAAGTTTGTTTTGTTGAATTTCTATCCAAATAGGAAAATGCAACATATTCATAATTTTCTTTTTAGGTAATAGAATTGATAGTTGTATATTACTTGGTAAACGAGGATGATCACGCTAAAATTTCATAAAAAATTCAAGACCCAAATGAATTTTTAATTATTATAGGTTGTAAACACCAATTAAACTTGCCATTGATGCTTTGATTTTATGTTGATGGGACTAATGCTTGAAAACCATTGAAATATCTCATGATCATAAGCTAAATAAAGCTAGAGATTTAATCATGACCTTTAGGAGAAGAAATCTATACTAAATATCCAAATTTATTATTAGAATAAGGGTTTTATTGCCTCAATTGAAGTTGATGAGTAAGTCTTTTTGACTTAATATTTTTATGTTTTGAAATATCCTAAACCCAACAAACTTTGGTTTAGCCACGAGTTAAGCCCAAGATACCGTAGATCTAGCAAGATGCTAGACTTGATATACTTGGGTTTAGCAATAAGTTGAGCACAAGATATTGTAGGTCTGACAACAATATATACTTAGGTTCACCTATGAGCTGAGCCTAGAGCACCGTGGGTCTATCAAGTTGCTAGACCCAAATTACTTGGGTTTAACCATGAGATAAGCCTAGAGCACCATGGGCCTGACAAGTTGCTAGACCTAGTATTCTTGGGTTCATCCATTAGCTGACCTAGGGCATCATGGGTTTGATGAATTACTAGACCTAATTGGTCTTAGAGATTCATGTTAGGACCATATAGTTCTCTTTAAAGATTATTGACATGACTTGTTCATATCAGGAATAATCATCTCCCTACACCTGTAGGTGTATAAAAGAATAGAAATAACCATTTCTCCACACTTGTAAGTGTATGAAATGTTTTTAAAGGACCTACCATATTTTCATCTCATTATCAATGTGTAAGAGATTCTTATTCCTCATTAGTGCAATCTAGAGAAGAATTGTGTGTTGCTTTTTTTGTGTGCTCTAACTAATTCTTTTTTTTTCTTGGCTAATGCTTTCATTAAATTCCTCATTTTCTTTTTGTGTGTAAAATCACCTATTTATAGGCGAAAATTTTTTTGTCCTTTTCCCTCCTATTGGTCCTTTTTTTTTTCCTTTGCATTTTTTATCCCCTTATCCGTGTGTGTATATATATATATATTTTATTTTTTTTGTATTTTGATATTTTTAAAAATGCAACATCAACGTTGATTCGATGAGAAAAATAAACAATGATTTTGAAATGGACGCATTAATAGCTGAATATGTTGAAAATAAAATTTTGAATTTTGAATTGTTTTGAAAAGACGTTAAAAATGTTGAAAATGATTCAAATATGTTAAAAATATATTTTTTGGATTTTTTTTGTTTTTCGTTATTTTTTATTTTTTAAAAAAACTATTAATCAAATGAGGTAAAAATTCAAGTTATGACACCCATCCCAAGGTCTAGCCATACCATCAAATCTTACTATCACCTATTTTTCCCTTAACTTCTTTGCATGAACAGGTTTTCCTCGAAATGTATCTTTCATAGGCTCTCTTGGCCTATTGGAAAAAGGTGAAGAACTAGGGAATGAAAGGTCTTCCTTCAGCACTGCTGGTTAGTGAATAATAGTTTCTAAAAACCCTAATCGTGGGTTCCTCCTTGAAGATTCTCATCAACTTGTCAAATTTAGACAAGGCAGTCTACCCATTGGGGTGGAGCTGCAGGTTGAAGTAACAAAAAAAAAATCCCTTAAAAATCATTATAAAGGAAACGAGTATCTAAACTCGTACATAAACTTAGGTTCAGAAATGATAATATTGTCCTTCACTGTTTGCTGGTGACTTGATCATTAGTCTCAGGTAACATGATCACATAGTCCCCTGGTTATTTAGCATTGACTAAGGTCACCTGTTTGTATGACACTGTACTCTCTGCCTCATTTGGAGGCATCCTAGGTAACCTTAGTTGTCCCTTAAGATTTGAAGCCTCTTGAAAAACAATCTCATTCCCCTTTTCTATTGGAAGAGGGTTGAGTAGCACTGTTTTCAGATTTAGGACCTATTCTAATGACTGTAGATCCTTGATGAGTACTTATAGTTTTAGGCCTCAAACTAAAATCTATCTTAAGAGACATGATTTTCTTGCCTTTTCCAGAAATCATTCTTAAGAAAATTTAAAATAAAAAAGAAGAGGTGAAGTGTGATTTCTGTGTTTACCTAGAAGAAGATGATTCTTATGCACAAAATGAAGAAACTTGATCTCCATGTAAGGCTCCTAGTATAGAAAATATAGAGATAAATTTTGGCAATTGTAAAATATAAAATTGAAAATGAATAAAGTTTATATAGGTCATCGCCTTATATTTCCAATGCATGAAGAACACGTGGCATCACATCATGACCTTAGAAAGGCTAAACGCCTATTATATTGATTACACACAGCCAAACAGTTTTCTCAAAAAGATCATTTCGCCTCTCTCCAACAACATTTCAAATGCCACCTTTTTAGAGAAGATAAGACAAACCTGACCAGTTGTCTCCCAAAAGACTTTTCAAGTCCTTATGCATATAATACATAAGGACTTGGGGGCAATTGATAAGTCAGACTTTTTGACTCAATATTTTTATGTTTTGAAAGAGCCTAAACCTAACATACTTGGGTCTAACCACGAGCTAAGCATAAGGCATTGTGAGTTTGACAACTTGCTAGACCCAATATACTTGGGTTCAACCATGAGCTGAGCTCAGGACATTGTATATCTGACAAGTTGTCAAACTTAATATATTTGGGTTCAACTATAAGCCTGATGAACTACCAGACCTCTCTCCCATAGGTTTGGCTATGTGCTAGAACCAATTGGTCTTAGAGATCTATGTTAGGACCATAAAGTTCTATCTAAAGATTATTTGCATGACATGTTCATTTCAGGAATAATCATCTCCTTATACCTATAGGTGTATAAAAAAAATCAGAAATAATCATTTTTCTATACATGTAGATGTATGAAAGGTCTCCCAATAGCCTACAATATTTCCATCTTATTAATGATGTATAAATGATTTTTATCCCTCATTAATGTCATCTAGAGAAAATGACTCTTCAATCCCTCCACTCCATCAAAATAACAAAGTTCAGAAAGTATAAATATCACCTGAATCACTTGGGTAAAAAGTTTACAATTTCAACCCTCCAAACACTCATAACTTAACTCTTAGAGCATTTATCATACCAAAAACAAGAACAAACATCCTTCTTCTTGGAATTTAAAGCTCTTTTCTTTTATTTATTATGTTCTTTCTATTTAAAAATCACTAACTTTATCATCGAAGTGTCTCTAAACTCATAAGGACTGTTTTGCAAGTATCATGACTTCTACCGACAATCACAAAAAACTTCTTGGGTTATAGAGAAAGAAATATTGATATAAACACGTGATTAACCATTATCTAAACACCAAATAACCTCATTCCTGAGTATATCAAATTTTGATCAAAAGTGTTCCTGGAGCATACCTGCCCCTTTTTTTCAGTTTTCTTTCCACTAAAAGGATATATATATACCTGTCTGAAGTACACATCATGGCAATTTGTTATATTTTGTAGTCCTGCAATGGGTTTTCTGCTCCTTAGGACAAGCTAGAACACTTCAAAGATAACACTACTCAGGATATTATTTATTCCCATGTCTAAAATAGATAATGCAAATATAATACATGTTGTATGCTAGTATTTTCTTCTATAGAGCATTAGAAAATTTTACCTTAAGGAGTGATTTTTTTTAATCAGGGAAATGGTAATTTGACATTAAAAAAAGAAGATGATGCTGTGTACAATGTGAAAATTGATTTGACACGGGGAAGAAATAACCCTTTTGAAAGGTAAGGAGGACATATACAAATTATGATTATGATGGAATTTGTTCTTTAATGTTGGCTTCTGCAACTTTAATTTTGACTGTGGTCTTTTCTTCAGATATGTGTTGCGATGTCGCGGTCGCACAAATTAATTGCCCTAACTTAAAACACACAAGATAGTATAGAGCAAGCAAGGGGTCGATCCTACGAGGAAGGTTTAGTTCAGATTTTTATGCTATACGTTATGTAATTAGGGGGGTTGATTTGCAATGATCTAAACTATGGTAGAAATTACACTAACAAACAAAATCAATTGAAACTGAAATATATCAAGAAAACAAACCTTGGTTGCAAGCACACATCCACCTACAGAAATCAGAACCGATCCTTGAAACAAACTTCAGTTTATATTCTAAATTTTTTATCTTTTCTTAATATTGGTTAATTAACAGATCCGCCGTATAAATAACCCTAACCAACAAATAATCACAGTGTCCGCACTAATGATTTAATCCAATGGCAGCCTTAAGATCTAGATAAATTCATTAATCTTAACAACCAAGATGTCATCTTGTGTTGCTTTGATCGAATGTTCTCCCTAAGTTTAATAACGTAGTTCCGCTACAATTATCAAGCTTAGTTGCTTCACAAGTTTATTTACCACAACTCTGGTTTTGATATCAAACTTAGCAATAGATTGTTCACAATAATAACTTAGAGTCCGCTATAGCAATTAAGATAAACAATCATAGAAAATATGCATAGGAAAACAAACATACTCATTCATAATACAAACTGAAAATAAATGGAAGAATAAATCTCATAGTTCATGAAATCTGAAGGTTTTTGCGTCCTTGCAACCAAAAAATCAAGTTAGCCTTGCATATCTATTGAACAACTACTCCTAAAGATGAAAGAATACATGATTTCTGATTTGTAGAGGGAAGAGTTCGTGTTTCTTCTCTTATGGCTGCCACCCTTCTTTCTTTGATTCTACTGCACACTCTCTCCCTCTCTCTTGGCTCTCCTAATAGCATAAACTTAGTTGCCTATTTATACACAAATTGTAAGTAAGAAAAATCAAAGTTCAAGTGTAAACATTAAGGGATGGTGGTAGTGTGAAGGCAGCTAGCGGCTGGTTTGTGGTTGGTGATTTGAGGTTGGTGGCTACCTTCCTTGACCTTCTAGATTGATTTACTAGAGGAGCTGAATTGCTGAAATTAAAACTTGGATGTCAATTTGGATGCTTTGGGATGTAATTTGGATTCGTTTATTCACGAAACCTGTTTGCTGGCAGAATTCAGTTGTCATATTTAAAAACTCATATCTCCCTCATATGACATCGTTTTTTGCTGAAATGTGGAAATTTTATAGACCTTTGAGTCAGGAATCCAAAAAAATTGAGTTTGCATCAATTGGATATCTACAGCTCCAGATATTGAATTTTGAATGGACAAAGGTCAACACTGGCAGAATGCGAGTTTTGACTTTGAAGGATGTGATTTCCATGCTCTTTATATTTTTATTTTTCTTAACTTAGATTTCCAGAAAGGTATGGATGTTAGCTTTCTAATGCCATTGGAATCACTTCATTTCGACTTCTAGAACTCACGCTCTGCACAAAACATCGACTGAGGGTCAAATCTGCCAATTACCTCCAATTTACTCCTCTTTGCATCTTTCATCCAAAGGTGCCTTCAAAACATAAAATAAAGAATATCAAGGCATTTTATACATAGAACATAGGCAAAACACTAGTTAAATATGGGTGAAACTATCGAATAATATGGTTACATCATTTCAATATCCACAATCAGGATATTCCAGGTATTAATTTCACTTCCAATGTGCTTATTTTCAAGTGTTTTTCCTAGGAATTGTTTTTTCTTGCAAGACTAAAGACGAGTATGAATCTCAAGATTATTCATGGTCTGCATTGTATAAGTGTAGCACAGGACAGTAGAACACTTATAATTTTGTTTGCAATTTTTTTCTTTACAATCTGTTGTTTTCATAAATTAGAGGCTGGAAGCTAATCAATGACTCGTGTTTAAGAATCTTTCGATGTTGCTTGTTGTAATATCATTATTGGATTACACTTTTGAACCAAGCCATGTTATGTCATAATAGAGATACAAAAAGCTGACGAAGAACTCTATACGTGATCATCACATCAGTCTTTTTTGTGAAGATAGGAATGTGAGGGTGTATGCTAAGAAACCCGAGCTGGTTTGTAACAAACATTACGATGTTTTTAAATCATTAATTTATTTTGCATTTGCTGTCTTCTGATAAATCAATGCATGGACATCATCATACAGGTGAAAACAGTTTCTGAGGCTTTTGAAAATTTTCAGCAAGACATGGAATGAAAGCACATGTACATGGCTACATGCAACTCCTGATAGGAAGAGGAATCGCCAGAGGTTAGAAGAGCTGTACTGAGAAGAATCACCCAAGGCTGTTGTGTCTTATTCAACAGTGCTTTTATTTTGGAATTTGTACGTACTTTTTCCAAATAAAAAAAGGAAACTAGCACAGAAACAAACACAAATGATAGGAGAGTTTCATTAGCAAGTGTATAAATTCACATTGCTTGCCTCCCTATATCTCTATTTACTTTGATACTCCTGCACAATATGTGAATATTCTATCATACTCTGACCTGTTGGTGGATGATGATGGTGGTGGTGATTTCCACTAATGAAATTGTTTTTACATTTCAATCATTGGGAATAGGTTTTTTCTTGTCATTTCCTTAACATTGATTTTAGCTTCCATTATTGTGTTTTTTTTTTTTGTGTGTGTGTGTGTCTACAAAATGAGCTGGTGATTGTATTTTCAGAAGGCATCGCAAAGTTACTCAAGAACTTGCAGCTAGCTAGGTAACTTGACGAGATGCAGAGGATACTTAAGCAGGTTATCTCGGAGTTTTGGTTTTAGTGGAAATTCTCTGGTTCTTTAGATGATAGTCTTAGAACTATTCTTATCAATTTGCATATGCTTCGAGGGTTCGTGGGAAAGTTGCTGATGTAATACATTTTATTGGTTGGTTTCTGAAATTGTCTATGACATGATCTTTTCCTTTCACATTTGACGCATTGCAGATTGCACGGAAGAAAACTGAGTTGGCGTTTTTGTTTCGAGTTTGTGGCTTTGGGATAGATTGCAAAGCCTCACGCCTTACGCCTATGCAGGCATTAGCGAAGATAACCACGCATGCGTCAGTCTGGCCGGCCTTGTGATATCAAACATGTGCCGCCATCCTCTCCTGCTTAGCTCGAGGTCTGTTGTCAGGGTTTGAGTCCCATCGTGCTGATGTCATCACCGTTAGCGAACATGGATGAACCGTGGATAAGTCAGGCGCGACAATCTCTCCCAGAACGTGAAAAGTTGGGAGCCATTTATTCAGGCGGACCTGGCATGACCTGTCATTTTGTCACAGCTTAGCTGCTACTACAGAATCAGTAATCTCTACCATTTGATTATTGCCAATAGGTATTTCCTTCAGTTTTACATCTCGGTGCATGAATTCAGGTAGTAAATTAAATACAAATAATCAAATCCGCCCCAGCAGGCTACGACGGCATTGTCTTTTCCCTTCTCCAATCATCACATTCAACTTAGACTGAAGTGGTTGCGCATTGAAACTAAAACCTGCATTTCCATCAAGCTCAAAAGCCCAGAGATATCATTGTATTCTTTTCTACTTTCATATTGTTTGCATGCAAGGCATTGCATTGGCATCCAGTGGCGTTTAACTAATTACAAGTCCAAAAAGGCAAACAAAACAAAAAGAGTCACAAAGGATGTTAGGCAGACACTGCACCACCATCAAAAATAAAGCAGCACTACTCAAATCCCTTCTCCTTCTGTACATTTGGTGAATCAATTAAACTGGGATACAAACTGGTAACTGATCAGTGGTAAACAACCAAGACATGTTAGCTATTTCGCCTTCTCTGAACCAAATTACCCCGGCTATACACGAACATCTTTTGCACGCATAATGTAGCATTTAAAATGCAAACCACAGGTAGATAAACCACCCAATCTTGAAAAAATAATAGCCCCATATGAACCCCAAATTTAGGGAGGATCCCCACCTGAAGACAAAGAAGAAGAGTCCGAAATATGACCACTCTTAAACGCATTTTGAAATTCATCCATAAGTATAGCCCTGATTTTCTTTCTTAAATCAGAGGCCTCTTCAGGTCTGAACCACTTCTTGCCAAACTGAAACGTAACAAATATTGAATCAAGGAGTTAAACTACATCGTTGAAATTATTCATTCAAGTCTGGGTTGGGAGGAATTACCATTGCCAGATCTCTCTTTTTCAGCCTCTCAGGAGCCTCTTGAATGAAGCGCTCCATGAAGAAAAGTACAAAGAGGCCACAATCATAGTCATTTTTCTGCTGGGGCACCTGGGAGGAAATTTAGTAATGGGATGTAGTGAGGTGAAGTTCAAAACAACCATTAAAGAAATGAGAGAGAAGGAAAAATGTGTCAACTTCATTAATGGAGCTCCAAATTCACACATTCAATTGAATAATAATAATAAAAAAAGCACTACCACATATCCGTGAGACAATTGAGGAGTAAAAGGCCAACAACTTTCGGGAACTAAATCACTAATCACCCACCCACGCCAAGCAGGTAAAAGTTTATAGATGTTTTATATTTTTTCAAGAAGAAAATCATTGTATGGAAAGAATGTAAAACCATTGGAGAAACAGTAGAAACAGTAAATACAGTTCTCCAACAACACTAAATATCAGCTAAGGAGACGCCACCCCAAGATCTTGGAGCAAAACATCATTAACAATGAAAGAAAAAAATTTCTACTCAGCAATATTTGTCTCAATGGCTGATGATATTGAAATTCCAGAAATTCCTGTTCTGTCCAAATGCATGCAAAACATTGCACAACATCAGAATTACAGATTCTTACAATCATTTCTACATAGAAACAAAGCCTGTCCCCCTCCACAGAACAATGTTGAAAAAGATAGGTAAGACTTTTCATCACAGCAATAACATTTAAAGGATATCCGGGAAAAAAGCTTCCTTAGACCTCCTAAGTAAATCATTAGGGTTAATAAGGACTAAGGACTATAGTCAAAACAAAAGCCTCAACTTTGAAAATCACCCTAGCTTTCCAAGTGTGATTAGCAAGAGAGAACAAAACCACACATGATCTGGGGTTGGTATAGGTGTCAAGGAAAGATTTGCACAAAAACAAAATCCACAACCTTCAGAAACCACACTCTACAATCAAGCCTGGCAGAGAAGATACAGAAGTTAGGGATATAGGCTGTTTGGAAACCTTGGAATTGAATTCAATTCCAAAGGTTAAATCAATTTCTGTAATTGAAACCCTTATGAGGGTACTAGAATTCAAATCATAAGAAAAAGGCAAAAGCAAATCAGAGGGGAGAATAATATTCATCAACAATGAAAATAATATTCCAAAAATATTCATCAACACCTATTTCTTCAAATGATTTGCTGCCCTCCTCTTCTTTTGTTCTGTTCTCTTGATAGATTATTAAGAGAACTAATGTGTTTGTTGTGGTCCTTGTGGGCGCTAATCATATGGTAACCTAGAAAAATTCTTGATAACATCAACAATATAATTTAATTTAGTCTCTTAAATAACAATTGGTCCTTTTAATGATACGAATAACAAAGAAAACTCTCTGAAAAATTTAATTTAGCTATCTTTTATAGGAACTTGTTGTATTTTATGCACACAACAAGCGAATGGGTCATACTATTAGGCTCGTTGATCTAAGAATTAAAAAATGTTGATCATTGTTAATTAATCTCTTTTATATAGCCCAAAACAATCACCAAAACCACGATGAGAAACAATAATAAATAGTCGATAAACAATTAAGGGCAACATAAATATAAGTCTTTGTAACAATTTTTTTTTTTTTTGAATTCAGAGCAAAATAGTCAAGATTGTTAATTCAATTCATTTCCACATGTATTCGAAACAGTATAATTGTATTCAATTATATGGTTTAGTATTTTATTCCAAACATAAGAATTGTAATAGGTTATCAATTGAATTCAAATTACATGTAGAATTGAATTCAATTCCACATGTGATTTGGTTTCTAACAAGTTGTATAAGCAGCCAAAGATCTTGAGGTTCTCTCATTAAGATTCAAAGAAAAAGAAAGATCCAATTAACATTACCCCCTCCATTATGCAAATTGGGGAGACTGTACAAATGGGCAAAAGTTTTAAGGAATACCCATGGTCATATTAAGGCATAAATACCATTCAAGGGAAATGACCATGACACAACACAACGCTTGGGACATTTTCTATATAAACTCACCGCAATGATTTTGTCCTCAATTCTACGATCTAGATGTTTCCATATTCTATCTGGAATTGGAAAATCTGTAGGAACTTCTTGATTCATATACCTCCATTCTTCTTTCAAATAACTGCAGCACACAAGTAACACCATTCATTAGGATTTGAATTTACAGCATTCTAACAAGGCATTACAACGAAGCTTTAATTTATAGTTCTCTGCCATTATCATAATAGTTCCCAATGCTTCTCACATGCTCAACCTTTGAACATAGAAAAATGAAGTAATTCCCACTGTAATTTTCTGCAGCTACAGTTCAAAGGTACTTCTTTCTCAATAATCATTATCAAAAAGAATTTTAAGTTCGCAACAACACTATCAGTCCCTTTCCTGAACAAACCCAATAAAAAAGACATTCATAGGAACAAGGTACAAACTGTTACATTACCTCAGCAAGAGGTTAGTTATGAAAACAACTCTACTGCTTGGAAGGACTTTCCTGTCTCACCTTTTAATGTTAGAAAATACGGTACTGCTACAATGAAATCCCAATGAATCTAAATGAAGAATAATTGGTCCTGATTCATCTTTCTTATCCGGGAAACATATAATCACCAAGCTCCAATGAAGACTGGATACATGAAAGACAACAAAAATATGTGAAACAGGTGAGAAATGATTTTTAACAGATGAGAGAAAAGGCAGGGAGAAGATGGCATCTCTTTTGGTTGGGAACCAGGCACCAACCACTGACATGAGACAGCACTATAATAATACTGAACACTAGTACATGCTTTTTGCTGTTATTTCATAATAAAAGACACTGATACACATTTCTCATGAGCAAGCATGTTCACAAATATGCATGTGTACAGTGCATACAAAGATCAGCCATTATCTAGTCCAATGGCAGCAATACAGGTATCCTAAGTGCAAAAGGTTCGAGTCTGCAAAGTGGCAATTTCATACGAAAATGCACAACATAAAAATGAAGAAAGAAAAAGAAAAATGTTCATAACCTGATTATCCTGCCTGGATCCTCCTATGCTGGAGGGAGAGGCATCGCTGGCTAATGACCTTAAACAAATGTATTCAGTCTCAACTACTCATGTATAAGATGACTCCTATTGTGCCAATATCCAATTCCTTTTCTAGTCACCATTTATCCAAATTTTCTTTTGTTGCTTTTTGTTTTGGTTGAAGGAGCAAACCATCCCAATGGAAAGGTGGCCAGTGTTCATCGCCAGATTATTCCAATCTATCATTTTAGAATGTTACACATCAAACCAATAAAGATAGAAATAAAATAGTCCATTCTTTTTTACTATCTCTGAACAGGCATAATAACCAAAAAAACAAATTGAGAACTTCTCTAAGTTCCAAAGCCTCTTGTATCATCAAGCCCATTAAACTCGATTATGAAAATGTTAAATTATACGGGATACCTAACATTAGATTTCCTAAGGATAAAATTACTACCATCATCTGGGGTGGATATTGGTGCCTTTTCTTATCTTCCTTTTTCATCATTCTTTTATATTTCCTAACGATACAATTACTGCCATCATACAGGGTGGATATTGGTGCCTTTTTGTCTTCATTTTTGTGTGGTGGTGCCTTTTCTTATCTTCCTTTTGCATCCTTCTTTTCGTCTTTTTTTTCTCTTTATCCTTTATGGTCTTTCAAAGTTCTCAACTTGGCATAAATGCCTTCCCTTTCAGCTGACTTAACGAAATAATACTAAGGCATAACAAAAATACCAAATAAATGCATTAGAAAACCATATTCTAATAGATATAATGGAAAAGATGCTGATTCATCTAAGCACTCTTTAATCACCTCTAGCCCTGGCCTTAAAGGCATTATGGCTTGGTGCCTTGCACCTAACACCCAGGGGGGGCCTAACAGCATTAATTAAAGAATTTTAAATCCTTCAACTGGATGGTCAAGTAACTATAGTCCCATGGGTTTAGCTTAAGGGATGCTGTTGAGGTGCATATCTCAGGTTTGAATCCTTGCCTGAATAGTTTGAATTTACCAGTGTGGGAATGAGGAGCTTCTCCACTCACATTGAGTTTACTAGTAACCGCAAAGAAATCCTCACATAAAAAGTCAGTTAACTAATGACTAGACTAATTTCAATCTTACAAATAAGAAAGATATAAGAGCAATAATCTTGCAATCACAGCCTACATTTCTCCTTATAAGCAGCAATATGCAATCAGAAATAAGGGAAGAGTTGGTAAAGCAGTTAAAATTAACATAGATAACTTACTCATCGTGTATGGGAATAAGTATGTAAGCCTTTTCAAATATATTGACACCTTTCCACCACCTTCTGAACTTGACAAAAAATGATTCCTTGTCACTCCCCTGCATATAAAAGGGAAGATGAGTTATGAATGAGTGTGAATGGAGACGGTGCAGGCATAATTGTGCATTCAACTATAATACATTTCGAAGCAAAAACTTCAAGAAATTACCAAATATAACCAAAAGTTTGCCCTGGAATTTTTTATTTTAAGAAAACAAGGTGTTTTTAATCAACTCAATTCTTAAACCACCACCACTAAAACAACATTGAATTCCCGTGTCACACATGTAGCTATTTATTTTAATTCCTGATTTTCTCAAGATAAAAATCATGGGCAAAATCTTACACTAATTAAAGCTGAGCTGCCTCGGTCAAGATCCATCAAATCATTTTCAAATTACTTTCACATAAAAATTGTAAAATTTAATATAAAAGCAATGACATTGCCAATATTTTTTACAGGTACTTAGCTCTACTAGTTCAGGCATTCAAAAGCTCTAGTACAAAATAGCTTTCAAATGTCAGATCTATGAATGCATGTTCTGATGAATTAAACGTCACTTAAAAGAGACAAGAAAGCTGACATGTTTCCTTTTTTTATTAGTTAAACACCAAGCAAGAAAGCTACCTTATATGATATGGCCTGTTCCAGCTTCTTGTAAAAGAATGTGTTAAAAAAGTGATAATCACACGTCCCCTTATTTGCTGGAGATGCTTGCAGACGTATATATCTAAACAAGAAAAGCAGTAAATAACTAAAAAGAGAAATTTAAGACTGTCACTTAAAATCTGCAAAGAAAAACCTACAACATCCCCAAAAATAGGGCATTCTGAGTACATACACAACAAGATTTGGAAAAAGCATTGCATTTTCAAATTACAAAAAAGAAGTGTAAGGAATGAATTCTAGTATTTCTACTATATTACGCTAATAATAGCCAATAGTATCACATGTTTTCAAAATTTAATAATTTATTCTTTAAATAGTAAACTCTCCTTCAATGTATAATGAACTGAAAATCATTCCTGTTAAGAAATAATATGCAACTCCAGATACAAGATACAAACACCCGCTTTAGGAATGCAGTTCCAGTACTCTTTAACCTCACAGTACCCAGTTTAGGCAACAAATAGGCAGACCAGCTCGCAAGTTGGTCAGGCACAAACTCATATGAAGATTCATGAGAAAAATAATCCACCCAATCCAACTTTGGAGATCAGTAAAAGAACAAGCTGAAGTCAAGGACCTATAACATTGAGCTTACTGCTTGCAAGACAGCCTGAAAATGTACTTCATAGAATACTCCTAAGGAATTGCTGATTTGCTGGTGAATCCATTGTCCTGCTTATAAATGTTTTATGAGGGACTATCTTCATCCTAGACTGCATCATTTTGCACAAGTGTATCATTGGACTTCTGTCTCATCTACTTTGTTTGGACTTTGCAGCACATTGTTTGGTGCGTTTGGATCTAGGTGTTGGGACTGTCATGTTTTAATTTTTAGGATAGGAGCTTGACATAAAATGTCCAAATTTTGGAATGGATACACTTAATTCCTATAAATAAGCATCTTCTCCCTTCAGATATTTTCCAGCTGAAATCTAATAAAAAACTAAACAAGTTACTGATGCAGCATAAGGCAGACTAGTCCCAATTCCTTTGTAATTTTTATATTCAGGACTTATATATTACTTAGGAAACTCATAATTTACAATATTTTGTATTTTGTATCACGAAGGATTTTAATTAGCACACTGTTTTAATTTGTTAGTGGTTTTCTTCCTATTTTGGTTCCAAAGTTATCAGATTTGTGGACATTTGGGTCACTGTGGTAGGAACATGATTCGCACATGTGTGCATTCATGATATGTAGGGGCAGTTAGTATGATAATTTGGATCGTGGTGCATTTAGAAACCTATTTGGGTCATTATTAAATATTAATATTATTAGGCATCTATTATATAAAAATAGCAATATTAGCGAATGAAAGAAAATATTATTGGTTGAAGATTTTTCAAATAACATAAAATAAAAAATCTAGTTCCAAATAGAATTAAAAATAGGCCTAAAGAGAATTGTATACTAGGCTAAATTTCAACTTTAAAACCTGGCCTACAGGAGGTCCAATTCCAACACTTAGCATTTTATAAAAGTCAAATGCACATTTATTATTATCAGTCTCTTGCCTCTCTTCATCGCATCTCTCTTGGCCTTTTCACCACATCTCTTCTTCTTATCCTTCCCTTTTCTTCCTCTCTTCCTTTCTCTCCTTGAAACAACTGAAAAGCCTTCTTGCTTCTCTCTCTTTTTTTCCTTCCATGTTTAATCTGAAAACGCTAAGAAACTAGTACACCAATTTCAGCAATCCAGGTTGAGTGCCTCCACAACTGAGTATTCAATGTACTGGGATCTGCAATCTGAATTGTGGTGCAGGGGGGGTAATTTCATCGAGTTATTGATTCTATGTTTTTGTGGACATCAAGAACAAGGTTCTTGTAAATTCAAGAAGCTCTCCTTGTAAATTCAAGGGTTTGGTCTATTAGATTCTTATGTTCTCTATACATTGCATTCTTTCACTCTCCTCGCTAATATGTCAATCTGTATCAAAGACATTATTCAAAAGGAGAAAAAAGACTTATCACATATGGAATCTTTTATTATGTCAAGAAACACAACAAGCTCGGAGGGCTCTGCTCATAAACTTATAAAAATAGCCAGTGAGTAGAGTTGGGGGTCATAAGTGTGCCAAGTTTGCATTTTCATATTTTTCTATAAGCCATACTAAGTGGTTGTCAAAGTTTCAAATAAATCCCTAATGACCAACTCCTTTTAAACTGCTCTCCTCAAAACAGCAGTACAGTTGAAACAACTACTCTAAGAAGAAGAAAGAGAACAAACAGAGAGCATCCAGCGATTCAATCAACAGCCTGAAATGTAGAAAACTCACTCACAAATTTTTCATGAACCCTAAATGTGCAGGGTTTAGGAGAATAATAAATTGAATAAATGCCCCAAATTATCAGATCAAAACTAAACTGTATGCTAGTACAATTACCTGATGTAAAAGTTCATAATAGGCGATGTCAAAAAAGCTTCAGGGGCGAGGCAATCCATATCCTTGTAAGCAATTTCAACAGATGCTGGATCATCTCTGTGTCAAAGATAATCAAGAAGTCATCAGAAGATTATGTGTCGTCCCTGTTGCAAACTAATTTAAAATAGTTAAAGTCATCAGAAAAAAATTGCTGTACCTTGATGGATAAGAGATCTTAGCATCCTTCATGCTACAAGTAACAGAGGGGTCAAAATTACCATTAACAGCATAGTCAAAAGTTGAAACATGGGAAAAAAGGAAAGAAAAACATTGGGAGTTTCAATTACTGTTCAGCCAATTCTTTTGCTAGCTCTGTTGTCCCTAGCTGAGGTTCATCTTCGTCTAGGACAACAACTGTCGGATCCTGTTTAAATAATGTTATCATGTATCCAATCAGCTGCTGAAGACAAAAATTCTTATTGCAGAACAGTGTAAACAGCGGGTTGCTATTCCATAAGATACACTTGGCTACATTTGAGCATAGCAGAATAAATTTCATGCACCAAAACAACTGGCCATTCTCAATGTCATGTCTCAACTCCCCATTTTCTATTAGCCTGTATCTTTACTTCTGTTTGATACAGTTCAAAAAATAAAATTTTCCAGAGTTTTTTAATACAGCTTATAACTACAGTAGTGAAGAATAAATTAACTGATTTTTGGGATTGTGGAAAGCACCATCATCAAACATGTGCTTGGGCATCCCGCACCCAATTTCAGTGAAACATCAACACTAACACAAACCACACCTGATCATCAGTGCAAGGGTATTTTCCAAAGTCCACACATGAGTTATGACTCGATAAGAGAATATTCAAATTACTTTTAATGTTTATAATTTTCATGAGAAGATAGTGATGGTTTAAATACAGATAGAATTGAGTTCTAAAGCAGCTTCTTTATAGTTAAAAGCCATTAAAACATATTATTTATGAAAGCTACCAAGATAGAACATAATGGTTACTGTAGCTCCAGCTGCTTTGACTAATACTAGACCTCAGGTAAAGCTTCTTCAAAACATAAGTAGCTCCGCATTCAGGTTCTCAGGCCATATACACAATCCCAGAACTAGGTCTCACTAATCAGACCTACCATTGTAAGATCAAATCTAGGAAACGGACGCAAACAAGCATTTTTAGTGTTCTGCCAAAACCACCAATTAACTTCTAGAAATATCAACAGTAGAATTCAAAGAAATTGCAATTCACACAACTCCATGACTTGCCACATGTTTTTCAATATATATAAAAAAACAAAGAAAAAAAATCTTTGACTTAAGAGCACCAAGAGGGTGCAAAAAACAAAACGAAAAAAAATGTAGTTTACGAGAAAGAGAATAGACAATTTATAACAGAAAGATCATCGACAAAATATATTAGCGCCAAAAGAGTAGCATTTAACTAGCTATCTAAATAACAAAGAGAAAAATCTTTCGCATCCTTCGAAAGCCCTCCTATCATGACCCTACTAACCAAACAATAGCCAGAGATTGCAGATATTACAGGGAAATTTCCTCTGCATGTGGATATCAATCTGATGCAAACAAAGTGCTAGGCCAATATTTTGAGAATCTAGACAATCAATGCAGAGAAAAGTTTTAATAGCATTAATCACAGATCATTAGACATGACTCTACAAGTGACACTTCTGGTTAAAATATCATAGTCTAACCATTTCAATTACTAATCTTTTTTTTTTTTGTATAGCAAAGAAATGACACTCTAATTATCATTATCACTCTGAACAACAAGCTTTTTCTTATGAACAATTACGTGTATAATGCACACCATCAGTCATTTATAGAGCTTACCTATTGAGGTGGCTATTTAAATTTTAATATTTATTAAGGTTAAACATTATTCGCTCAAACAGTCAGGGGAGGAGGGGGGGGGGGGGGATCAAAAAACATACCTTCCTAGGCCTTGAACCATTTGAAGGCAGGACTCGGCAATCATCCTTCCTACCCGAAAAAATCAAATTAAAAATTAAACAATGCCCATGAAATATAACATGCATTTCTTCCATTCAACTCAACTGTTTGAGGCAATAAGGGCAGATGAAATTTATATACTGAGGGATTCATGTGAAGAGGCTACCAGGTTGAAAACCATGCCACAATGCTAATATGGTATATCTTATAGGACATTGATCTTAGATTAATTCTACACACAAACTCCAAGTGCAATCTGTATTTATTATGATTATTAGATCAGATTGCTTAAAATTTAGAAATCAAATGTTATAAAAATCTTCACGAGTGAATATTCTTGAAATGTGTTTGGATAACATCCTTTTTCGATGAGGTATGGTGTCCACTATTCCTCGTGCCCGTCAATTAGTTAACAATAGACATCTTCACGAGGAAAAACTAAGGGAAGATCACATAAACTGGTAAATAAGAGTGCGACTGAACAATGTGTCACATCAGTGGGAACATATACAATCAACCTTTTCTTTTTTTTATGGGTACGAAGAAAAATCTTTGTATGCATACAGCACACTTTGATATAAATACACATATGACACAAGGATAACGTGATGAATGTAAAAACGCTTACTTCTTGGAGGAATTGGTGGAGAAATTTTCGCTGTTGTGGTGTAAAAGATGAGCAGAAGAGGCTTTACCCTTTTGATCACCATTAGCAGGTCCACGTCTTTCTCCATTAAGAGAGACCCTGGTAGCACATTGAAATGGCAACTGTCTTGATGATGACTGTATGTTCTGTTTTCTCTTTTTCCATGACCTTCCATTACTTCTCATATTTTGGCGATTACAGTGACCCAAGGTCGTCAATTCTTTATCGAATGCATTACCTACCCTACAATCTGTCTGTTAAATAAATAGTTAGGTAACAGCAAATATGCTATGCAAAGAAAGAAACCCCTAGATATGAATGAATGGCTTGAAAACATAAAGAAGAGCATCATACATTTTCTTCCATCTTTCTACTAAAAATAGTGGAAAATTGGGATTTTGAATTTTTGACTTGAGATGATGCATCCTTTTGTCCAAACCCATCTGAAGCACATACAAAACCCATTTTCAGATACCTTAAATATCTTTTTTTATTTTCATAAACATTTAGGAGAGAAAATTGAAGTTAGCAATTCTACTTGAAGCTGTTGAATTTCTGTGCTTCTCACATTCAGCAACATCCTGTCCAGTAAAAAAAAAAATTAGCAACCAATTCATAAGAGAATCAATTTTCAAGACTCAAAAATAAAAATCAAAGAGATTGATGGAAAACCCACTAAAACAATGGAAAACAGACCATTTGGGCAGGGCGACGATGTTTTCTTTGATCAAGCTCTTCTTCCATGGCCTTAATAGTAAGTTGAAGCTTCTCTCCTTTGTCAGGCAATGTAGGGCCTAACTTCATAACATGAATTTTGTTTCTCTCAATTTGTTCCTCCAGCTTCTTATCGGAGATTGAAGCAAAGTCCTCTCTCTGACTCGGCGTGGGCTGTGGTTGCGGTTGCGGCGTGTTTTTCACGATCACTAATGGCGGTGGTTCGCCGTCGTCTCTGCCCATGATCACGTCCCAGTTTGAGTCCAGGTCCAGTGGTCTCTTCTTTGACTTCTCTTCCCCCATTCCATGCAATAAAAGTTCTGTCTTTTTGTACAAAAAATTGGGAGTTTATTTTTTAGGATTTAGGAAAGAGAAGGAGAGGGAGAAGTTAAAAAAGAAAAATAAGACGAATTGGGTTAGATTATAGGAGTAGGAGTCGCGATACTTCCATTCAGGGTCGCTCGAGGTGGTGGTGCTGCTTGCTGCTACGGCTGAAATAATTGGGCTGAGTATAGGAATTTGGATACTATTGGGCTATAGTTGTTAAACCTCATCCCGTCTGGAGTCTGACCAGCCAAGATCCCGTCTGGAATAAGTTGGCAGATTGATTTTCTTGAAACCTTGTAATCTATTTCTTTAATTAACTTGAGTTTTTAATTAACCTGTATAGAAGCTAGTTTAGATTAAATTGATTAATTTTATGTGTTTAAATATAATTTTAATAGAGAATAAAAATATGACTTAATTTTTTTAAAAAAATTCAATATGATATTTTAAAAAAAAATATTATTGAGACAATAATAAATTGGTTCGATCTCAATCTTCAAGTAACTCATGTCAGGGATTTTATTAAATTTAATAATGTTTTTTTTCTAACCTAATTTTTAATTATATTTATAGTTTATTTCTCAACTAATTCAATATTAAAGGATAAAATCAAGAAATGAACTTGTCAAACCTATAAACCGGGCACTTGGGCTAACACACCAAATCTGTTAACCGAGTTACTGACTCTAGTGGGATTATAATTTGTTTTTTGAAAAATTATTTTTTATTTAACTACATAATAATAATAATAAATGATCGCAAAATCAAACACCAACCTAATACTGAGATGCTAAAAACACTAACGAAATATATATATATATTAAACTCATCAACCATTTTCTATGAAAGTAATGTTTTTAGAATGTGATAAAAAAATAAACAAAAAAAATTAGATAAATTAATAGATAAATGTAAATTAAGATATTTAATATTATAATATAGATAATTTACTTGATTGTGTTTAATGAATTTGTTTATTCAAATCAATTTGAAATAGAAATCGACAAACACATAAGATTTATTAGATAAAATAAAAAAAATATTATGCAAAGCTGCATATATTAAAAATATCATAATAAATAAATATTTTTCATTTCTAAAAATAAATGTAATATATATAAAAATTTTAAAAAAACTTACAAATAAATAATACAAACCAGTTAAAAAATTAAAACAAATCCAATATAATTTAAAACTAATCACTATTTAAAAGAGAATAAATAAGCGAAAAGAATCACAAAGAAGTAAAATACAAATTTAATGATTATTTTAAAAAACATATATAAAAAGTTCTGAAGAAAAGAAAAATGCAAAGAATAAAGCCACGCCTAGCATCCGGCCTACGTGTAAAGGGCTCGAGCGCAGGCCTGCAACATCAAGGCTAGTTGAGTGGGCCTTTTTGTAAGATAATAGTGCAGATGACATGCCATCTTTTTCAATTCAATTTGAAAAGAAAAAGACGACGCGTTATCTCGCATGCTTAGATTTCAGCCACTATGGTGACTAGAAAATCGGGATGCTTGGTTTTTGTTCTCTAAAAACTAATTTTTAACATATTTTCAATTGAAAACACATAGAAAACACCTTCATAACCATGTTCAACCCATCCTTAAACCTCCAACAACGGAAAATAACGGTCCAAAACCAAGAATCAACC
>Ga0325410_1000620_pt1 | contig 37485 bp, 18 predicted proteins | sample PopdelMetagenome_16_FD_206182 | JGI IMG/M metagenome (GOLD analysis project Ga0325410, IMG submission 206182) | Populus deltoides microbial communities from Bellville, Georgia, United States - Xylem-PdIQD-R3 | ecosystem: Host-associated > Plants > Phyllosphere > Stem > Wood/Secondary xylem...
CCAGTGTTTTAGTGCTGAAACTGATGAGACAAAGTTTTGTAGCATATGAAAGTATTGCATCCCCTCTTGCATTCCCCACTTGCAGAGCCACAAACAGATTTCTGTAGAGAGAGCTCTACCACATTAAAATTCAATGTCTGCTTCTATTTTTTCAGGTCAATATCCGATGCAAGAACCAAGGTTGTCATTAGCTGATGACTGAAAGCATTGTTGATGTTGTTCATGATTGAAAAGGAGAGGTGTAGCTTCAATTGGAAGTGGAAAAACAGTGTTTCTACAGAAGACTGTGCAGACATTCCCTTTCCATTTGAAGCTTAACACTTGTTCAAGCAGATCTGAGTCTAGCTACTTCACCTTTGATGCTCTCAACTTCCTTTTGACAATGAGCCTCTCTCTGACCCCTTTCTTTATTATCCATCTTTTCATTCCAATGTAGTATACCTTGGATGGGGGAACCTATTTTCAACTTGGTGCATGCATGACAAATGTATGACATGTAATCTATATGATGAACTTGCCCTTCGAGGGGTGACATATGGTCATAACTCTTGCATGATGAAACAAGAATTTCTATTCTTGCTCAAACTCTACAATAGAAATTTCTTAAGTGATGACCATTATATCCCCCGTAAGTCCTGAATTCAAGATGCTTCAAGAAGAGCTTGCTCGGATGCAAAATAACTATTTACAGAGCATGCATCCTAAAGGCAGGTTCTAATCTTTTTACGTGAGACAAAGGATAGGTTTACTACTTGGTCTCTAAAAAGGGTCTCTCGTTGTCCTAGTGATCACCCTCGTAAAGGCAATATGGGGGCTTAGTAGGTAATGGTCGGCACGTGTACCAATCATTAACAGTCTAAGCACTCAACAAAGAGTTGGGGTTTACACAAACTTAAACCTTGACTCAAATCATAAGGTAAGCTGTTAGTCCCCCACCTAACCTGAAGCTTGTGTGTGCTTTCAAAAATTAAAACATGTGATGCATGAGACAATTCTATACAATGCATGAATAAAAAGAAAAAGACAAAACGCAAAAAATTTAAACACATAAAAAACACAAAGCTTAGTCCAATAAAGTTGAAAACAATACCTTTCCCCAGTGGAGTCGCCATTCTGTCGTACGTCAAAAAATCCGCGCAGCATCGGCTAGCGATTTTGCTTTGATTGATTCGTTGGAGTTGCCACCTAGTATTTAATTGAAGGCTACTAGGAAACCCGGGTGCTGGTCTTGTTAGAGATTCACGTGTAAGGGACTGGTTGTGGTTAGAGAAGGTATTAGCACCCCTAACGCACCCTACCTGAAGTAAGCTGCTTTGTGGCTTTGATGTGCTGAGGAAGTTTTAAAAAATTATGTTCTTTCATCGAATTTTAGAAATACGACTTACATGTAAGTTCATAATTCTTTATCCGTGATCAAATCAAAATATTAAATTCTTCTTTATTCTTACAATTTTATCATACAAAAAAAAAAACATTCATAAACAAAATACAAATCACACATTTCCTTTTCACTATACTTTTCTTTTGTTTCTTTTCCTTTTCTTTTTCTTTCTTCTTCTTTTTTTTTTGTTACATCAACAATACAAATTATAAAAGGTCAACTAAACAAAAAAATACATTAAACAATTTTTACATTACAAAAGTTAGCCCCAAAACAATCTAAAATTACAGGGATAGCCTTCTGCACCAACAGAACAGTGTCAGGCAGACTTATGGAACTGCCTGAACAGTAGCGGCGCGTCTCCCCACGCGCCGTTGCCACTGGCGGCGCGTGGGTTCACGCGCCGCTGCTGACAATGACCGGAAATGGGCAGATCTGCCTTGCTTTCTTCTTCCCTTCCCTTCTCTGTTGGCTGTGAGAATCACCGTTACCTGCAAAGGGAAAAACACACATGTAAAGCTTCCGATTCTTTCCCCCCCTTTTTTTTAATCTACTCTCTGTCGTCTTCTCCTTTTTGTTTTCTGTTCTTCCCTTCTGCAGGTGGCGGACGGCTCTGAGGTCAGGGCGTCTCTGTGAGCGGCGGCTGGAGGAAGGTGGGCGCCGCCGTATGGGGGCTGTCGCTGGAGACTGCTGGGTCTGCGGGCACTGCTGGAGGGAGAAGGCAAGCAGGAGGCCAGTTGCAGAAGACGAAGAAGAGTGGTGCCCCGGCGTTGCCGTGTGGGGGCTGGTGGCTCACTGGTGAGGACAGCGCTGCTGTTGCTGGCGACGACAAACGGCTTAGAGAAATGTAGTGGCCGGTTGCTGTGGGGAGGCGCAGAAGCCGCTCTCTGTTTGTGTTGCCAGAGAGGGAAAGTCTTGTGCTGGAAGGGAACAGCTGGGACGGTGATGAGAGGAAATGGGGGGAAAAGTTGAGCCGGCTGGAGAGGGAAAGACGAGGTGGCTGAGAAGGGGAGGCTTGTGTGCAGTCCAAAGAGCCAAGCTCTAGGCTGGCGAGAAGAGGAGAAAAATCTGATCAATAGGGGGGTGGCGGCTCCGGTTGAGGGAGAAGACAGTGAGATTGAGAGGGGGGCTTCGGCGGCTGCCTAGGGTGAGGGAGAAGAAAAAATGTTAAGCTTTTAGGGTTTTTTTGTTTTTGTGTTCCTTGCCCCTTTTAATTGCAAAATTGCCCCCTTTAAAAATTCAGTGTAGCATGGTATTTATAGGAAAAGTTTTGCTAGGTTTTCAAACTAGCCCCTCAACTTTTCCTTTCCTTCTCTTTTCCTCTTTTTTTTGTAAATTTTGATTTTTCTTATTTTTTTGTATTTTTGAAAGCGAGCAATATCAACGTCAACTCAACAAGGAAAATTAGTGATCATAAAATTTACGCGTTAAAAGTTGAACGTGTTCCAAATACCTTTGAAAATTTAAATTCTTTTAAGATGACGTTGAAAATGCTAAAAACGATGCAAATATATCAAAAATGCATTTTTTTGGGTTTTCATTGTTTTTTTGCTATTTTTTGGTTTTTTTCTGAAAATTTATCAAAACATGGGTCAAAAATTGGGTAGCAACAATGGTTAATAGGAACCTATGGTCTACGAGAGTCTGGGTAAGAGACTGGTTGTGCAAGGGGAAGACACATCACCCCAAGTGCACCCTATCTAAGATAAGCTGCATTATTGTTTGATTGTTTATGTAGGTCGGGTTTCTATTCGTTGGTCTTTTTTTAAGGTCTAAGGTAGATTTCCCTTCATGAGAGAGTCTCTACATCATCAAGTATAATCCTAACCATTCCAAAGTCCAAATTTTAGCATCACATTTTTTACACCATGTATTTTTAATACTTGCGGGTGTACTCTATTATGTAGTTTTACACCTCACAGGTATTACAGTCTACATCTAGACCCTAAAAAAAGATTGGTAAAGAGTTTTTGATATTTTTGTCAAATCCTAATAGATAATCATAAACTGATTATGATATCCATTTTGTATTTTAAAACATGAGGAAGATGCAATTTTTTGTTTTTTTATATGAAAATATGCTTGAAAACATTTTAGGATTTAGTCGTATGTATAAAAACAAAATATTTTTGTTTTCTTTTTAAAAAGAGAAATTGATTTAAAAGTTTTTTGAGATTTTTTTTCATTTTTTAAATTTGTTTTAGAAATATTTCAGAAAAAACTGGGTATTTTAATTTTAGATTTTTATCTTACAATGTAAAAATACAACCCAGTATTAAGCAAAATTGGTAGAAATACATGCTAGAAAATCACAAAATTTTGAAAGGATTTTGTGATTTGTTTTGGATTTTTTTTTAAATATATATAATATTATAGTATTATAAAATATGGGTCGGGCCGACTTAGCTAACTAGGTTTGACCAATCTCAACCCAACATATCGTTTGTTCTTTTTTCCTTTTTTGGGGCTAATACTAGGCAACCATTTGGGCAGGGCCATAACCGGCCCAGACCAAAACCTTTAATTGGCAACAACCAACAGTTGCAGGACGTGAATTATTTCATGTCTTGCATGCAAGGATGAAGGGGGAGGGGAAGGCTGATGCAAGGCAGGGATGGAGGACCACCTGAGGTGGTGAGGGTCTGTGGTTGTGTTGATGGAGAGGACGGTGGCTTCGTTGGTGGTGTTAGGTACCTGTGATGGAGGGAGAAAAAAGAAGAAAGAGGTTTTCAGGAGAGAGAGAGAGTGTGGGAGAATGGTGATGTTATTGTTCACTATGGTGGGATAGGTTGGAGAAGAAGGTCAGGTTGCTCCTGTTCATGGTAATGCTGAGGTGGTGTGCCTGAGATCATGGTGGAGAGAGAGACACGATATAAAAGAGAAAAATACTAGGGGGGATGACTGATTTTTTACTGACTTTGGTCCTTTTTTTTTCATCCTCAGGTAATGAAATCCACCTCTATTTATAGGAGATGAAAGAGGATAATATTGTCTTCACTGGTGAAAAATTTCAGCCATAGATTTGGCTAGAAAAGATCCCAATTATTGGTTAAAACTATACACCATGAACTATCAAATTTGACAGTTCAAGGTTGTTTGAGTTGACCATTTTATGCCGGAGTCGTGGCTGCTATGTTGTCAATCATCCTAAATGAACCATATTGGGTTGTAGAGAAACGTCAAGTGATCAGTTTAGTTCAGGTTTTGTTAAATTTGGTGGAGGTTAGAGGCATCATTAAATGCACTTGCAAAATAGCCTCCCTAAGTTGTCATTTTAGAGAAAATTGAAGAAGAAGAAGATGGATAGTAACCAAAATGGTGTCATTTTGGTCCTTCAATTTCTGATTTATCTTATCTATGATTAGTATTTAAAAGTGCATTTTTATCAAGATTTTATATCATCATTTTGTACTTAAAGTATCAATAACTCCTTAACTAGAGCATATTTTATAATAACATGTCTAATAATATAAGATACCTTTAATTTATGGTAAATGTTCATCTTAAATGCAGGCCTATCAAATAAATCAAAGGATTGATTGATGAATTTAACTACTGAAATTAAGAAGACAAAGAGAGGGCTAAGCTTAAAAAAGAGATGCTGGTTCAGTTCAAACTGGAACGCTATTCGGTTATTGGATCATAACTGGAGTTGTAGAACTTGGATTTAGATCTGGTTTATATGTATGAAAAGCTAAGACATAGGCCTAAAACTTTCATGAGAGTCCAATATTTAAAAGTGCCATTTTTGAGTTCAAATGGTAGCAACAACGAAGAAGTCGGAATCTGTCCTGTAGCCCAGACACTATTCAGTGTTCAGCCCATATCTCGAGTTCTAAAAGTCCAAATGCACCGATTCTTATTTTTTTTGGAAATCTAAGATAATTTCCCAAAACTTTCATTAGGACTATGTATTCAAATTCTGATGTTAGCAATGAAGTTTTCTGCAGACAAGAAGATAAGGAGTGTTACCAACTCAAGAGGTGGCCACCCACTCAACAATTAGTCATCAAATCAATAGTTCTGAATTTTGGCCTATAAAAGAAGGCATTTGCCATGCATTTAGGCATCTTAGTTTTCTGACCAAGATCTTGCTCTTGCTCTCTTTCTTTGTATTTTGTAATGTTCAAGTTTTATTCCATGTTATATTTTTCTTAATCTCCTGTTTATTCTTTTCATTTCCTTTACTATACTTATAGAATTATGTTTTTATTTTGTTTATCTATGTTTATTTTCATCATTATGTTTAGTTAAGTTTATTATGTCAAGGTGAAAAGGTTACACTAATGGTGTAAGAATAAGTATAGTATAAACTCAACATGAACTTTAATGTTTGATACTAACATGTTTTGTATTTGTTATCTTGTTCACTTTTAATACTTTGCTTGTTAAATGGTTAATCTAGATTTATGTTGTATAACCCTTGGTACAGCAACTACTTGACACTTTCATAGCCCAACTATATGGTATAACCGACACTTATGCTATGAAAGGAACTTGATTTGTTATTAACATAAGTTATAATCATGAATACCTGATAACATTTACAAGTATTAACATTATTCAAATAAGATAACTAATGTAATCATGTTAACAATTTATAATTTGATTGGAACCTCATTTGTGTGTGGTTTCCAGTTGAGTGATGAAAATAGTTTATACTATACTTGTTTGAAATACCATTAGTGGATCCTCTAACCTTGATAATTATTTTATATTTGTTTAAATCTTTACATCAATATCACATCTCAAAGCTCTCTTCAACTCCTTTTCTGTTATTGTCTATTTCTTTATTTGTAGTTTATGTAGTTAACCTCCAAGTGGTTCAACCCTGGTCTTGTTGGGTTATTTATTACTTCGACACTCCTACACTTGGGAGAAGACATCAATCTTTTGATCATGTCAATCTACACCCCTTATTGGCTTCAAACTTTAATGTTTATGCAATTTGGTCCCTATAATAACTTCAATTTTAGCCCAGATTTCGATGTCCTTTTCATTTTGGTCCTTGATCTCGAATTTATGCAATTGGTCCCTCAATTGACCATTGAACTTTCAATTTCATCCTTTATTTCAACTGATTAGGTCCCTATAATTCGGCGCCTTTCAAAGATTGGTCCTTAGCTGCGAAAGTTTTTAATTTGACCCCTAATTGACTCCAAAACTTTAGTTTTCTTGGGATTTTCCCCATGATTTCAATAAATTAACTTTGTAAAAATTAAATTTGATCTCTTAAAATTCCAATCTTATCAATTAACCTCAAATTAGGCTTTTAAACTTAATTTTTCACCAATTAAGCCCCTACTAAAATTAATTTGACCCATTTAAAGTATAATTAAGTCCTTGCACCTAATTAAATCCTTTCATTGAACCTAAATTAATTCTTAAACATAATCAAACTTTAATTTGGTCCATGATTAAATCAAATTGGCCTATTAAAAATTTAATTATGTTCTTGGATTTAATGTTTTTGAAGATTCGTCCAATAATCATTAATTTTGACCTTGAATCTACATTATTTCTCTATTTTTGGGTATAATGGTGTACAATGAGGCCTCGATTTTTCTCCAAAATTGCAACTTGATTTTTATGTATTTTTTGGAATCCTCCCCGGTTTGCTTTCTCCCCATCGTTAGCCTTTATTTTATTTTTTTTATTTTTATTTTGAAAAGAAATGAATTTAGGGAATAACTCAAAAATAAGTTATGACAAATAGGTTAACTGAAAATGACAAGTGTTTTACACCTGAAGAACTAGAAAGACAACGAAAGGCTAAAGACAGAGAGGTTATAAATGGTGTCAAAGGTATGAAAGTGAAAAAACGGATAAGTGAGGAGGAGGCTGGCGAATTTCTAAAGCTGATAAAGCACAATGAGTATATTGTGGTAGAACAACTGAAGAAAACCCATGCCAAGATATCCCTGATGTCTCTTATCCTAAGTTTTGAGCCCCACCATAATGCCTTGCAAAAGGTTTTGAATGGGAAGGAGAAGATGTAGAAGAATTCACTATGTTAGTAAAACAATTAGAGCAAGTTCAAGAATTGACAAAAGAAGAGTTAGAAACAATTAATATCAGTAAGGGGAGGATAAAAGAGAGTTAAAAATAGGGATTCTGATCACTACCAGTGAAAGAAAAGATTTGATCTCAACTATGTGAGTATATCGATATGTTTGCTTGGCCCTACACAGATATGCCTGGTCTGGATACTGACATCGTAGTACATAAAGTGCCATTGAAAGAAGAAAGTATACCTATGAAGTAGAAACTACAGAGAACATGCCCAAATATGGTGCTCAAGATGAAAGCTGAGATAAAAAGACAATGAGACATTGATTTTTTAAGAAGTGGTTCGATACCTACAATAGGTATCTAATATAGTAATAGTTCTAAAAAAAAGGCGGTAAAATTAGGGTATGTGTAGACTATAGGGATTTAAACAAAACAAACCCAAAATATGACTTCCCGTTGCCTCACATTAATATCCTAGTTGATAATGTAGTGTGAAACTCAACGTATTCCTTCATGGATTGTTTCTCTGGGTACAGTCAGATCAAAATGACCAACAAAGATAAAGAGAAAACAACTTTCATTACACCCTGAGGAACCTTTTGCTATAAGGTGATGCCATTCGGGTTAAAGAATGCTAGGGCCACTTATCAAAGGGCAATGGTGACCTTGTTCCATGATATGATGCATAAATAAATTGAATGGATGACATAATTGCTAAATCCAAAAGGAAAGAAGACCATTATCAAACTCTAAAAAAATAGTCTGAAAGGTTAAGGAAGTACCAGTTGAAGCTGAACCCTGTAAAGTGCTTATTTGGGGTAAAATTGAGATAGTTGCTCGAATTTATGGTAAGTACACAAGGTATTGAAATCGACCCTCATAAAGTGAAGCCAATTCAAGACATGCCGACTCCTAAGACCGAAAGAGAAGTAAGCGGATTCTTAGGTCGCTTGAATTATATTGCTCGGTTTATCTCCCAAATGACAACAACTTGTGAACCAATCTTTTGACTGATTTGAAAAAAGAATCTTAGGGTATGGAATGAAAAATGCCAAGAGACTTTTGATAATATCAAACAATATCTGCAAAATCTGCTGTTATTGGTTCCACCGATACCTGGTAGACCACTGATCCTATACCTTACAATAAATGAAAAAGGGATGAGATGCGTACTCGGGCAACATGATGAGTCTGATATGAAAGAGAGAGCAATATACTACTTGAGTAAGAAGTTCACAGACTGCGAGTCTAGGTATATGATGATGGAAAAGCTTTGTTGCACACTTATATGGGCCACAAAACAACTTTGACAGTACATGTTGTATTACACCATATGGCTGATTTCAAAACTAGATCCTTTCGGATATATCTTTGAAAAACCTCACTTATCAAGCAGAAGAACAAGATGGTAAATGATGTCGGTAAAATATGATATAGTATATATGACAAGGAAAGCCATGAAAGAAAGCGTTATCGTTGATCATTTGGTAGAGAATACAATTAAGGATTATGAGCCCTTGAACTTTGATTTCTCAGATGAAGATGTGCTGGTAGTAGAAGAAGAAAGAGAGTTAAACTGGTGGACAATGTACTTTGACAGAATAGTAAATGTGTATGACAATGGGGCGGGAATAATGATAATTTCTCCTAAAAAAAGCAATACCTAGTCTCGATCAAATAATAGTTTGAATGCACCAATAATACTGTTGAGTATAAGGTTTGCATCCTCGGGTTAGAAGCTGTATTGTAATTGAAAATGAAGAAACTTGACGTCTATAAAGACTCAATGCTGATAATTTGTTAAGTAAAAGGGGAATGATAGACAAAAGATGAGAATGTGAGACTGTATTATGAATATCTGTCTAAACTAATAAAAGAATTTAATGAGATAAAATTCACTCATATGGGGAGAGATAAAAATCGGTTTGCTAATGCCTTAGCTACTTTAGCTTCTATGACCAAAATTGATTGTGGAAACAAAATACAACCCATAAGTATTGAAGTCAGAAATTGTTTGGCTTTTTGTTGCTCAGTCAAAGAAGAAATGGATGAGAATTCGTGGTATCATGATATGAAACAGTTTATCCAACACCAGAAGTATCCCTGGAAGGCATCTAATATAGATATGAAAACCCTGTGAAGGATGACCCTAGACTAATATTGTTTGATTGAACATTGTTGAGATGTCTGGATGAGACGGAAGCAAGAAAGACGCTCCAAGAAGTTTATGAAGGGATTTGTGCAAACCATGCTAATAGGCATATGACGACCATACATGCAAAGATGGAGGTACTTTTGGTTGACCTTTGAGAGGGATTGCATAGAATATTTCAGGAGATGCCATAAATGTCAGATGTATAGCAATAAGATAAATGCACCCCCAACTCCCCATTCAATTTGATGTCTCTATGGCCATTTTTGATATGAGGAATCAAAGTAATTAGGTTTATCAATCCAAAAGCCAGTAACAAGCATTGGTTTATCCTAGTGGCCATTGACTACTTCACAAAATAGGTAGACGTCAATTCATATGCTCATATAACCTAGAATACGGTAAGGAGATTCATTGAATTGAGATTTGATCTGTCGATATGGAGTGCTTAAAAAAATAGTGACTAATAATGGTTAGAACTTTAATTAAAGAATTATAGTAAGCTTTGCGCAAAATGGAAGATCAAACACTCAAATCCATCCCCATACAGACCAAAGATGAACGGTTCTATAGAAGCTACCAACAAAAACATCAAGAAGATCATTTAGAAAATGGTGGTCACTTACAAGGATTGACATGAGATGTTGTCATTTGCCCTTCATTCATATCAAATTGTGGTCAAAACATCAACAGGAGCAACCTTGTATTCTTTAGTATTTGGGATGAAGGCGGTGACGGCTTTGGAAGTGGAAATCCCATCATTAAGAGTATTAATATATTCTAAGCTAGAAGAGGCTGAATGAGAAAAAGTGAGATACGAACAGCTAAACCTGGTCAGTAAGAAGAGGATAGTTGTGATCTACAGAAGAGAATGGCTAAAGTATATAACAAGAAGGTCAAACCTCGTGCATTCCAAAGAAGGAGACCTGGTGCTTAAAAATATCTTAGCTTTGCCCAACAAAGATCAGAGTAACCCAACTATGAAGGCCCCTATGTAGTAAAAAAAACATTCGGTGGGGGAGCCCTGTTATTAACAAGGATGGATGGAGACGATTAGCTTTGGCTTGTGAATTCTATCTCTGTAAAGAAATACTATGCATAATGTACTCATTTTACTTTAATTTCACTTTGGATTAATAAAATTTGGTCTTTCATTCTTAATACATCTTGTGTATTTAGCAAAATGATCTCAAATTTCCTCTTAAGCGAAGGTCTTTAAGATTTTACTATTGTCTAACAATTCTTAGAAAATTAATGATATGTTAAAAAATAACTCCTTAAGAGATGAATAAATACTCAAAAAACCAAACAAATGACCTAACCATCAAATTTTTGTTATGTGAAAGCTACACAGAACAAAGACAATAAAATTTTTATAAATCATAAAACTCGCAAAACAACTCTGTAAAAAAAAATTCCGCTACGACGGTAAAATCAAAATTTATCAGTCCTAACCGATCTTACTTGAAATGAGAAAAGATTATCTTTGATATCTATAAAATAAATATATCTATTACAATCCCTATTTGAGCCTGGTAGAATCTTTTTTCAAAAAGAAATCCTGGCATGGATCATACCCCACATTGGGGTAAATAAGGGATTTTTTGTTGAAAGATGAAGACAACATTAGAATCAGTGGTAAAGAGAATGCTAAAAATGAAAGCCCAACAACTTAGAAAAGGCTAAAAGTGAAAAAGCCTTAGACTAGGAGGCATCCAGAAAAACTTAAAGGAAGCATTTAAGGAAGCCAAAAGTAAAAATTGCTCGCACTTAAAGGTAAATCAATTTTGATGATGGAATGCCATAAAAAGGTTAAAGGTAGGAAAATGCCTATCAAGTCTAGGAGGGGTAAAACATGTTTTTAATTGAGGAAGGACACAACCAAGGCTAAGAGTCAATGCTCCAGGGCAAGTTAAAAAAAATCAAAAGAAAAAGAAAATATTATACATGACTTTTGGTATCAATGATAAAGCCTTTGGCGTCTTCAAATGATTGGTTATCCATTAAAGAAAAAGTTGAATTTGCATTATATCCTCTATTAAAAGGATATTGATCTTCTAGGTGAACACAAAATGAATGACATGATTATATGTCATTATTTTACAAAGATAGAGAAATAGAAATAAGAAAATAACGAGGCTAATGATTGATAGAAAACTTTGACCTTTTTTTTGAATTGAAATTTGAGATGGACAATGAATTTTAATATCTTCCTTAAGTTTGAGATTAACAATGAAAAGAGTGGCATAATTATATGTGATCTTGGTAATATTGAAAGTTCTTGATTGATGAAAAATAAGATTCGACCCATATAGTGTGAACACCCAAAACCAGGCATATGTTTTAAGAATTTACCCCGAAAGGGTATTTTGTTTTGATTTTTGAAAAATACGAAAGGATTTAATCCTAGTTTGAAGTTGCAGAAAGGGTAGGTTGCTCGCAAAATAGATCAAGTTTTTTTAGATAAGCAAGTCGCTTGTTAAATAGACTAAGTTTTTTTAGATGGGCAGGTCACTTGCAAAATAGACCAAGTTTTTATGGGTAGGTCGCCTGTTAGAATAGACCAATTTTTGAAAGGGGAGGTCGCTCATGAAAAAAAGCCAACTTTTGAATGGGTAGGTCGCCCATGAAAATAGACCATTTTTTTTTAAAGCACAGGTTGTCCACACAAATAGACCAGTTTTTTTTAAGGGTAGGTCACCCGTGAAAATAGACTAGCTTTTAAATTTTAAAATGGGCAGGTCGCCTGTGAAAGGAAACCACTTAGAGGAAAGCATGGACACTTACTGAAGTTCTTTTTGGAATTGTAAGTGGGCAGGTTGCCCATAAAATGAACCAATTTTTAAAATGGAAAGTCGCCCATAAAAATAGACCATGTATTTTAGATGGACAGATCGCTAGCAAAATAGACTAGTTTTTCAAATAGGCATGTCGCCCATGAAAATAGACCATGTTTTTTTAGATAGACAGGTCACCCGTAAAATAGACTGGTTTTTTAAATGAGCAGGTCTCCTATGAAAATAAACCATGTTTTTTAAATGGGCAAGTCGCTCACAAAATAAATCAATTTTGAAAAAGGAAAGGTCACCCCTGATCATGAGAGCTTTCTTTGGGTGGTTTGATCACCCAATAAATTAGGTAGACACTTTTCTTTACAAGCTCACCATGCAAAACTTTGATTTTTACTCTGTAAGTATTGTAAAGAGGGGGTATTTGTTGCTATCCATTTTAACCAAAAATAGAAAAACAAAAATATATACAAGGGAATACACATGAAGTAAGCCATTAAGGATTGCCTAATTTTGTTGGTGAAAGACTGGAATGCCAAGTGAGAGCTGGTAGACCAAAATGTCTAAAATAACAACCTAACATTTTGATTGACAAAGGAGCCAATTAGTGAAAATGCTTTATTTAGGTGTTTAAAGACTCAATTGAAAGTTTAGAAGTTTTAAATAAGAAGGTATATACTTTCAAACTTTGAAAGTGGAGTTCATGAGGCATGCTAGATCGATCTCTTGTGTTTAATGCAAAGTTTTGAATGTTTTGAATGTCATTGATTACCTTTACACATTATATTACATTTTTTGATTCAATGAATGCCAAAAGTGGCAGCAAAGAGGAGTGTTATTTTCTGTTAATTGAAAGATAGTTCTAGGTTTTGGGTTACTGCTTTGGTTTTTAGGAATGACAAAAGTTGGATTTTGAAGTTCATTTTGTCCAAGCATGCCTTCTATTTTTGTGTTATTAGTTTTTGGGATTGAAAATCAATGCATTTTCTATGTTTTATTGTTGTTTTGTGGTCTATCAGAATAAAGAAGGCATGTTTTAGAGGATCAAAATGGTTGTTCTGGGCTTGTTTTGTCATTCTGGGCATTCCGGGTTGGTTTTTCTGGTTTTCAGCAGATTCATCTATTAAATCTAGGAGTTTCATGCATCAATAACCAGTTTCAGCAGGTTTTAATCTTAGGGTTTGGGTTCAATACCGAAACCCATTTTTACAAAATCGTGTTGATTTGTTAACCATCAAAGCAAATGAACCCCTAATTTTTGTTCCATGTATGATTGTGAACAAAACTATACCCTTTTTTGTACGAGACTTGGTCTACATTCAGGTTTGCGTTTACAAAATGATGATGAATGTTCTTCATTTTTTATTTGTCTTTTATGCCTTTGATCTATTTTGGCTGAAAGATTTTTAAGTTTTTATGAAGTTTGATCTGTTTTAGTTTTGGTTTGTTTCTGAGTCAACTCGGTTGATTCAACCCCGCCGAGTCAACCCAGTCAGGTCCACCGAGTAAAAAAAAAAAGAAATTGAGATTTGTCTTAGGCTTTGTTTGGATGGTTTTTAATTGAATTTTTGGTTTAAGGATGTGTTTGGCAAGATCTCTTTGAGTTTTTGGATAGTTTTATTTCAAGAAGTCTATATATGTGTATATGTGTGAGTGGATGTGTTGTATACGGTCAAGTCTCTAAAAAAAAATCATATCTTCTTAAAAAAAAATCATATGCATGGTATGTTTTATTTTTTTTAGCATGCATCTTGAATTTAATAATTATTTTATTAAATTCATGAGAATTGGACCAATATTCTAATAATCATCATTTTTTAATTCATAACGATTAATGGTTGAATATTCTGGTATAAATGTTACCTTCAAGCGAGGCTGAAATTTAAATATCAAGAATTGACTAAAAAAATCTCAGAGTTATTTTATATATTTATCAATTGTAATTGAGAGTGTTTTTCATTGTCATATACAAATTATAAAAACCTTTTTTCATAAGAATTTATTTGGGTATACAAGCCCATAATATTTTCTTATCACCAGATTTATTCACACATATAAATCCTAATCCTAAGCCACAGATAGACCACAAATCAGAAAACCATCAAAACCTTTAAACCATACAAAACAACTTACCTTAGGTAGGGTGCGCTAGGGGTGTTACTACATTTCCCAGCCACAACTAGTCCCTTACCTTTTGAATCTCTGATAAAATCAGTATACCTGAGTTTCCTAGCGACCTTGAACAAAACAACTAGGTGACGAATCCTTTAAACCCCCCAACATCTTTCACCCACGTGCGACAATCGTCTGGATAACTTCTTTTTTTTAGAACAAATTGACCTAGCTCGCGGCATAGCAGTGGCCACCAGTATAGTATATTACTATGAATTTACTTTGTTGTATGGTTTGGTATGTGGGATAATTTAGTGTTGATTTTTTAATTATTTATAAGCAAATAAAATTATTCAAACTTTCTAAGTTTTTATTTTTCTTATGCAGTAAATCATTTTTCTTTAATTTATACTTTAAATTATAAAATTTCAGAAAAATTATTGGCAAATTAATAGGGGACAAACTTGACTTTTGACTTCCATTATAAATAGTTAAATGAATTAATTAGCCTTATAAGCAAAAAAAAAACACTAACTTGCATCGAGGGGCCTTATAGACATTTCTATTTTCTAAGCACAATTAAATTAATAAATTGCCTTAGAAAGCAATAAAACTGAAGCTTACTTTAAAAGGGATTTTTTTTGTCTTTTCATTATGTTTTTTTTTATATATATATAATCAAGTTGATTTAGGGGTAATTTGATTTTTCACAAATATAAAAATAGTTATAGAAAGCAAAAGTGGTTGACCAAAGTATGAGAGTGTCCTACCTTCTATATTTCATATCCAATGTAGTCTTCATTCTATTTATTTTATTTATTTTATTTTTTTTTAATTGATTTTTTTTAATTTCATCCCTGGTTATGAGGTTTCATTTGATTTTTATATCAAATTTAATCTTCATTATTTTGATATTTTTATATTTTTTCACTAATTAAATTTTGTTTCAATTTCATCCCTCATCATTTGATTTTTTTTTTTCATGTTAGATTCTACCCCCATTCTTTTTTACTAATGTTTATTTTGTTTTGGATCTTTATTTTATTGTATTTTTACAAATAATCACTTGGCATTTTTATTTTATTGTGTCACAAGTTATGAAAGTTAACACAAATTGGGTTTGTCTTTTTTAGGTCCATTTATAAAATTATTTTTTTTTTCAATTTCATTCTTCAATATTTGATTTTTGTAGAATTGGTCTTCATTCTTTTTGTTTTCGCTTTAACTTGGGTTTACTCTTTTTTTATTATTTTTTTTTATTTCATGCCTCAACATTTTTTTATCTAGAATTTTGCTTCATTGTTTTTTTTGTTTACCTTCTATAGAGTTAGTCTTAACCTCATGACCACAATTATGAGTTTTAAAGGTTAATTCTCGTTGACTCAGATCTGTTTTTTTGTTTTTTTAGAACTAATTTTTTTAAGTTTCATGCCTAGTTATTTTTTATTGATAATTTTGCTTCGTTGTTTTTTTTTTTTTTTTTGCCTTCTGCATTGTAAGTCCATAGCTCATGATCACAATAAAGAGTTTTTAAAGGTTAACACAAGTTGACTTTGGTGTATACTTATGTCTTTTTTCAAAAACAAATTCAATTTCATCTTTCAACATTTAATTTTTTAAGAATTGATACGTGTGTCTTTTTTTCACTTTTCTTTCTATAAGATTATCCTAATCATGTGCCTATGATCGTGAGGTTAGCGGATTAACATGGGTTGACCCATATATTTTTTTTTATTTTTTTCAGTTTTATCATTCAACATTTTTATTTTAATAGTTGAGCTTCATTGTTTGATTCAATTCACTTTTGTTTGCGATTTTTTTTTACTTTTTATTAGAATGGATAATCATTTGATTAAATAAAAAACTAATAAAAAAATTAAAAGAGATGGTGTTTTTACTTTACACCCCCTCACAAAACACTATCCATTATAACAATGTTTTTTTTTTTTTTTTTACCTTTGGCTTTGGCTTTTTTTCTTTTTTGAATCTATGTTTTTCTTTTCTTAATTTCATTCTTTAATATTTGATTTATTAGAGATTGTGCCTCATAATTTATCAAGTTTACTTTCTAAGTGGTTATCTCAATCTCTTGATCTATGTCGCGGGTTTGAAGAGTTAACATGATTGACTCGAGTTTTTTTTTAATTAATATTTTTTTTCAATTTCATCCTTCAACATTGGTTTATTATGAATTAGGCTTCATGATTTGTTTTGGTTTGCTTTCTATGAGGCTATTTCGGTCACATAACCCAAATCATGATTTTTATGGGTTAACTTAGATAGACTTGGGTTGTTTTTTTGTGTCCTTCTTTTGGATAGCATTTTTTTTTCAATTTTATCCTCCAACATTGATTTTATTATGAATTAGGCTTCATAATTTGTTTTGGTTTGCTTTCCATGAGGCTATTTCGGTCGCATAAGCCAAATCATAATTTTTATTATGAATTAGATTTTGTAACATATAGAGATATAGATTTTTTTATATGTATCCATTTGGTTCATATGATTTTTGCTCGAGTCAGATGATGAAAAATTATGATGCCCTATTCCTTCGGGGGATGGATTTTTAAGAATTCATCTATCCCAATAACAAAAAAACCTGACTTGAATGATCCTTTATTAAGAGCTAAATTGGCTAAAGGAATGGGTCATAATTATGATGGAGAACCCGTATGGCCAAATGATCTTTTATATATTTTTCTAGTAGTAATTCTATATATTTTTCTAGTAGTAATTCTAGGTACTATTACATGTAATGTAGGATTAGCGATTCTAGAACCATTAATGATTGGTGAACTTGCAAATCCATTTGCAACTCCTTTGAAAATATTGTAATGTAGGATTAGAGATTCTAGAACCATTAATGATTGGTGAACTTGCAGATCCATTTGCAACTCCTTTGGAAATATTATCTGAATGATATTTCTTTCCCATATTTCAAATAATTCGTATAGTACCCAATAAGTTATTGGGTGTTCTTTTAATAGTTTTTGTACCTACGAGATTATTAACATTACTCTTTTTGGAGAATGTTAATAAATTTCAAGATCCATTTTGTCATCCGATCGCGACAACTATTTTTTTTATTGGTTCTGTAGTGGCCATTTGGTTGGGTATCAGAGCAACATTACCTATTGATAAATCCTTAACTTTAGATCTTTTTCAAATTGATTCAATTTGAAAATAAAATATCATGAAGTGTGTATCTAGGGAATAATCGCTTCAAAGTGAATTCTCCCTAGATAACATTTATTCAATTAAATTATTGATCTATGTTACGAATATATGGATTGTGTTAAAGATTGAAAATTCATTTTCATCTTCTTTAAATTTAGAAAAGATTTAGGAAAAAAAAGATATAAATCTATTAGACTTAAAATTTATTCTTTGGTAAATTAATTATGAAATGCTTTTCTATTTTTAAAATGTCGAATATATGTTTTACATCTTCTATGCGAAAATGTTCAATTTTCATAAGGTCTTCTTGACTATTCTTCAAAAAATCCCACAATGTATGTATGTTGGACCTTTTTAGGCAATTATAAATCTTAGGAGCCAATTCGAGTTGGTCAATAAAAATAGATTTCAATGCTATTTTTTCCCCTTAGTTTAGCCAATCTATCATGGGTTGATTGAGAATTTGATTTCATAATTTGTTTCAATTTAGTTTCTATGAGGTTATCCTACTTTTATGACATAAATCGTGGGTTTGACAAGTTAACATGAATTGACTCATGTTAATTTTTTTTTGTCTACTTTCTATGAGATTATAATAATCTCATGACTAGGGTCATGAGATTGGTGGGATGACTAGGGTATTGTTTTGTCTTTTTAGTTGATTTCTTTTTAATTTTATCCTTCCATATTATGTTGATTAGGAATTAGACTTCATAATTTGTTTTGATTTATTTTATATAGAGTTATCTTGGTCTCATGACTCGAGTCATTGGTTTGACGGGTAAACTCTGGTTTTTTTTAAATCTTTTTTAATTAATCTTTTTTATTTCATCCATCTACATTTAATTGGTTGGGAATTCAGTTTTATAATATATTTAAATTTGCTTTATATAGGATTATCATGATCTTGTGACCTTGGTCAAAGATTTGGTAGGTAAACACGGGTTGATCCATGTTAATTTAATATGTTATTGTCTCAATATTAAAAAAAAAATATCGTCTTAAAGTTTTTTAGTTAAACTATATTTAACCCCCTCATGGTTTAAATTGTTTTCTACCTATTGTTACCCCATAAAAAAAATCAAGAAAAGAAAGGGAAAATCTAACATTACAAGAGGATACACATAAAGAAATCCCAAAAGATTGACAAAATTGACGACCGAATTCTTATTGATAAAAAGATTTGTTTCGTGAAAATATTTGTATTTGGTGTAAAAAAATACAAATTTGGATGAGGAAGGATTCAATAAGGATTTTGTAAGGCTTAATTATTTTTATTAAAGACTTAATTGCAAGGAAAATCAATTGTATTGGAGTCAATTTAGGTTTTAATTGAAAGAAATTGAAGTTTAGGGACTGAAATTGAACTTTGAAAAGTTTATTTGGTCAAATTAGGGGCTTAATTGGGAAAAATAAAGTTTGATAGCCAATTAGAGGTTTGATTGAAGAAATTCAAAACAAAAAACCATATCATGAAAGGCATCGAGACTTCAAAAGCTGAAATTGATCGAATCGGCGGGCAAATTAAAGAAAATTGAAAGTTTGATGGTCAATTAAGGGTCCAAATGAACAAATTGAAAACCAAGGACCAAGATGAAAATGACGTTAAACTCTGGGGTTAATGGTTGAGATTAGCAGAGGTGAAATTGCATGAAATTAAGAGTTTGGAAGACAATTACGGATGCAATTAAAAGAAGTTAGAAGAAAATGGACTAAAATAAAATTTGTTAGATCCCAAATTAAAAGCCCTAATTTCTAGGGATTTAACCTAGATGACACATCGTTTACCCATTATTCATCTCTTTCCTTGGTTGTTTTGGATGATTGGGTTATCACTTTTCAAGAGTTCATTATAACTTTTTAAACCTCTAAATGGCATGAAGTTTTTTTGTTTGCAAATGGAAGAAGAATATCCCCTGTACAACGCTATTTCCATGAAATTGGATGTTTACATCTCAATTATTTCATAAAAGTCTCCAATATTTTGTCACTAATCAGCCATTATTACAATTTTAGATTATGAGCTGATTAAGTTGACATTTTGATAAATGAATGTGAAGCTATAAACCTTCAAATTAAGTAAGGTTGGATCCAAATAAAAGATATACGCCTCCTCTACCAACTTTAGGTGGTTTTCAATGATATTTTCGATGAAGCTTTGAAAGTGGTTAACCATGTCAGCTTAGATTGTGATACCTGTTTTTCAAAAAAAAAAACAAAAACCACACATTTTTTTTATTTGTTTACATTTAAAGCTTCTCAAAGGGTTCTTATCAACGAATTTAAAACCTCCCTCTCAAGATCAAAAGGCTAGAAATAACTCTTTGCCCTCCAAGTCTAGTAAACCACCAAGTATCCCTAAAAATAAAACCACCATTGCAAATCCAGCCTAGTACAATAGCTTTCCATTGTTAGCGTTTGTCCAGAGCTCTCTCATTTTGATCGAAGGGTTGAATTTTAATCAATCTTTGAGGAAATCCACCACAGACCCTAGAAAAAACTCTATCAATACCTGAAATGAAAGGGAAAAAAATAAAGAGAAAAACATGTGTAAATACCATTTGGAAAGACCCTATTGTGAAGGTTCGAGAGCCTAACACAGAAGGTCAAATAAGTTTTAGAAAGAATATAAAGTGAAATGGAAAGAAAGAAGAAAAGAAAAGGGAAGTAGCAACAGTCTATTGTCAACAAGCTTGGAGAAAGTAGAATCCTATGAAAACTCAAGGGTGAAGTCCGTGTGGCCTGTCTATTCAAGTTTTTTTCAATGCTTAATGATATTTTTGAATATTTTTAGCATTATTTTATGTGTTTAGCATTTATGTGGATTGATGAATGAAAATGTTGTTTTTTTTTTTCTCTTAAAGTTGCTTTGAGTTAGTTGTTAATGTTTGCTGGATGTTTAGAATGGTGTTTGAATATTGTTTTTACTGAAATGAGTGTTTTTTTTGGAATCTTTCAAATGTGGTAGTAGGTATTTGATGCATATTTCTAAGTTATTAGTTCATGTCTCGAGTTTGGTTTTTGTCCTAAAAAGTTAGTTTTGAATTAAAGTTTGATATTTTGTTGGCTGTCCATGAGGCTATAGTTTTGGAAGTTGAAATCCTAATCATGTTTTTAATGATTTAATGTTATTTGTCATTGTTTCTAATTCAAATATGTTTGTTATAAACAATATGGTTTATATGGACCAAAAAATGAAAGTTTAGATACCTAGAAGGTTAATTTTTGGGTTTGACATTAATCCTTGTTTTTAGAGTCTAGGTTCGTGTTCTTCATATTCATATAAAGAACATTGTCTTGAGTATTAGATATAGGTTTCCTTTTAAGTTTTTTTGGTCTCTTCAAGTTCATACATCATCATTAGTCAATAATCTAAAGTGTTTCAATCTTAGGGTTTAGTTTCGAAACGAAACCCTATTTCGATAAAATCGTGTTGATTTAATGATAATTGAAGCAAATGGACCCTTGATTCTTAATCTATGCTTGATTGCGAACAAAACTTTGTCTTTTATTGCTTGAAATCTGGCTTGGTTTGATGTTCATGTTGCTAGGTTTGAATTTGAATGTTCTTCATTGTTTTTCATGTTCTTCATTTTTCTTGATGTTTGATCTATTTTCATAAAAACAATTTTATGATTTTGTGTTTTTTTTAGTTTTGATTTTATTTTCATTTAAATCTCTTTTGTGATTTAGTTTTGAGCTAAACCTTGGTTTTTGGTTCGGCCAATGGTTGAATTGATATTTTCGGGTCAACTCAATCAGGTCAAAATCACATCATTTGGTAAAGGCCTATTTGGTTCGCTAATATTTTTGTGAAATGGTTTTTGGCCTAAGGGGTTGTTTGGTAAACATACCGTGAGACTTATTTTGACTATGTTTTTTTAATGAAAATGGGTTTTGCCAAACAAACCCTAAATAAATTCCGAAAGATTCCAAAAAATTTTAAGACCAATTTAAAATTATTTGTGAGTCTCTCGCACCTTTTTCCAACACTTTTATTTAATATCGAGAATGTATACTTATATTGTAAGATGTGAGTCTTGTATCAAAATACCTGCTTTCTACCGAACTTTTTTTTTGAAAAAAAACAATTCAAAAAAATCTTCCCATTTTAAAAATATAAAAATATGTTTTATTTGGTGTAGATATGACAAAGTCTATCAAAAAGATAACAAAAAAACATTTTAAAAAAATATGGTGAATTTTATCATTTTTTTATACAAAAATATTTTTGCATATATTTTTTGATTTAATAATTAGTTTATTAAATTGATGAGAACTTGACTAATATTTCAAGAACCCCTTTAAAAATTTTAATTCATGAGAATTAATTATCAACATTCTAGTATAAATGTTGGACCTACTAGTATGATGATATTTAAATACCATAAGTTGGTTAGAAAATTCTCATAATTAATATGAATATTCATCAATTCTAACTGAGAGTATTTTCTCACTATAGTACATGAGTTGTGAAAAACCCTTTCATCTTCCATAATAGTTGAATCATGTCAGGGCACCTACATGAACCCTTCCTATAAGAATTTGACTAGGCGTAGGAGCCTATAATAAATTCAAAATGTCAGATATATTCTTAAGAGTAAATGTTTTTGAGCTATACACGACCATCAGTTAGAAACCCATTAATACGTTTAAACCACATGAAAACCACACAATACAACTTACCTTAGGTAAGGTACGCTTGGAGTGCTAATACCTTCTCTAGCCACAATTAGTCCCTTACCTTAGAATTTCTGATAAGACCAATATAACTGGTTCTTCTAATAACCCTAAATCAAACAATTAGGTAGCGATTTTTTGAGTGTCCACGTGCAACAAAATGACGACTCCACTAGAGACTTTTTTTTATATATATAGTTTTGGACTAGGCTTTATGTGTTTTATGTGGTTTATTTGAATTGATGTGTTTAAATTTTTGCATTTGGCTTAAATTCTTTTACGTTTTAGCATGTTTTATCTTGCTCATACATGTATGTTGGATATGGATGAATGTCTTCATGCATCACTAGTTTATTTTGTGATATATAGATTTGGAATGCACACACATGAAAATTTTAGGTTAGGTAGGGAAGTAGCGACTTACAATTTCAATTAGAGTTTAAGTTCGTGGAACCATCCAACTCTTTGTTGATTACTTGAACTAGTAGTGATTGATATATGAACTATCTCACTACTGTTGACCCCTCATATTACCTATACAAGGGTAATCATTGGGTTAATGATAGATAGTGCCTACCTCAATATTTCACGTAAAAGAACATAAAACTTGCCTGTAGGAAGTATGCTCCACAAATAAACATTATTGCATTAAGACATGCTTAACCCTAAAAAACATCTTGAATTGCAGGACTTGGGGTTGATAACATGACCACCATTAAAGAGATGACCTATGTTGAATATGAGTTGGATTCTGAATTCCTACAGTTGTTAAAAAAGGATTGCCAGAGACTAGATGATAGTAAATTGCCACCCGTAAAAAATGTGAGTTGCTTTGGGAATGACTTGAAGAAGCTTATCACACTTGAAAAGCATCCGCGAGGATGAGTTTTTAAAGAAATATGAGAGGATTGTGGAAATCACGAAGGTATTTGTGCATAATTCAACTATGCATTTTTAGAACCCACCCTAAGTACTAGTGCTTCGCTTTTGAAAATGTAGATATGTGTCTTACTTCGGAAGATTATGGTGTATTGACCGAATTCTCTCAAAATTTATACAAAGTCTACTTCCACCAAAGGCACAACAAAGTGATAACTGAATTGGTTGAATTGATTAAAGTTCCAGATTAGTGCTACCAGTCTAAAATGGAAGATAATCGAAGAGGTATTTGAGAGGAGAAAAAATAACTCTCGATTTGTTTAAAAAAAGGCATAATACTTACTTGAGAAATCTTTAGGTTGATGTTATTTCCAAACCTCACTAGAATAACCAGTTTAGAGACAGTTATAGCTTTTGTTGCATATAAAAACACTAAGATAAATCCTACTATGACGATACTAGTAAAAACTATCTTAACACTCAACCATTATAGGACGGTTGGCAAAGGATTAATGAGATGTTGTGAACAATTATTGTACATATAACTAATTGGCCATATAGAAACCGAGAGGCCGATATTTAACAACTTCTGGTAGTTTAGTCAAAGACCATTAGAGATAGTTAAAGAAGAGAAATGAAAGTACTTGAATGAGGAAAACTGGAAAATAAAATTGCAAGGAATCTCACAAGGAGAAATGAAGTGGAAAGCCCTATGGATGAGAGTAAGAGATTGATTGATGAGTTGTAGGCAAAGAAGATGGGTGCTTCTGATGGGAGTGACCGAATATGTCAATTACGCACCCACTTTAGTTATGAGGCAACTTAGGGGTGTACAACATGTGCCAAGGATGACTGGGTTATCCCAATTCTCCTAGTTATTCAAGGATCAATCTATTTTGGAAGTTGAGAAAAACATCAAGTAAGACTGAAAGCTTCTGGTATTGGTCAAGAAGGAATCAGATGGTTTGAGAGATTTGGTTACTAGTAAAAAGCATCCAAGGTGGAGAAATCTATCACTAGTTACCATCCTCATGACTCTTGGATTTGAAGTCGAGACTTCACAAGTTGTTTAACTAACTAAAAGAAAGAGGATTAATAATGAGGAAGAGTTGAGAGAACAACTAGAAAGACTCCAAATAGAGATGGACACTGATAAAGCTCTTAGGATATCCCTTGAGAAGCAAATCTTCACTGAAGAGAAATTGAGAAAGTTTGCAAAGCAACAACCAAAGGAAAAAGGACAAAAAAATCATGTCCTTAAAAAAGCAACTGGAAGGAGAAAAGGCAACTAGAAGCTAAACTAAGAAAGATTGAGAAGAATTAGGAGCATATTGGGTACGAGTGTGAGTGCAAACCACTACTGAGCTAGAGGCTTTGAAAATCAATTTCAACGATTGTCAAGAAAAGGCTAATATATCTTTAAAAACCCAAGCTGAATTAGAAAATCAAATTAAGTAGTATGAAAGGCTATACAAGAAACATGTGATGCTGGAAAGTGAGCTGGCTGGATCAAAAGTCAAAGGCTGTCGGGGTCTTCAAAATTGATTTGGATAAAATAAGAAATGAGATTAACCTGCTAGAGAAAAAGCTCGACAAAGAAAATGCCAAGACAAAGAATTTGGAAGAAAAAAACGAAATGCTCAAACACCACAACTAGATGATGGACACTAATAATAATCAATTGAATATAAACAACTTGTCCTCTTGGAAAAGATGAGAAAAAAAGGATGAGAATATTGACCAGAAAAAACTATTGTTGAATGATAAAATTAAAAAAAAAAACTTAAAAAATATTAATAAAAAAAACTAATTTGGTCAACCGGATTATGAGAATGAGATAACTCCACGGAAAGAAAATAAAAAAAAAATAAAACATCTAATTTCCAACAGACTCAATGTTGAAAGATAAAATAAAATAAAAATAAAAAAATTTATAAAATCTCATTTCAAATAGATCCAATATTAAAGATTAAAATCGAGAAGAAAAACTAAATTTATGAAACTAAGATAACTTCAAAGAAAAAAAATTAAAAAAAAATTACAAAGCCTAATTCTCAAATTGAAAAAAAAAATCAATTAAAATATAACAAAAAACAATCAAGTCAACCTGAGTTAACCTGCTCTATCTGCAACACGTGTCACAAGATCAAGATAACTCCATAGAAAAAAAAATATGAAGCATAATTAACAAAAGATTAAAAAAAAAGAGTCAATTCAAGTAACTTGTTAACCCTGAGACTTGGGGTTATGACATTGAGTTCATGTCATAAAAAGAAAGTAAAAAAAAAATACCATACTAAATTCTCAATTAACCAAATATTGAATGATAAAATAAAAAAAATCAATTAAAAAAAACAAAAAAAAAGTTAACCTGAGTCAACTCTAGATAACTTAAAACTACGACCTAGATTATGAAATTAAAATAAATTCATACAAAATAATAAATAAATAAAAATACAATCTCACTTCCAGTAGATCTAATATTAAAGGTTAAAATAAAAAATAAAAACTAAATCTATGAAATGAACTAATAGAAAAGAAATAAAAAAATAATTAAGAAGCACAATTTCCAAAATAACATAATATTAAAGGATAAAATTGAGAAAAAAAACACAATATATTTCAACGAAGAAAAAAATAAAAAAATTAGAAAATAAAATTTTTCAAAACAATCTAACAAATGAAATTGAAAAAAAACTAAAAAAAAAAATTAGGTTGGTAAAAAATAAAATTGAAAAAAAAAAAACAACCCTTTTTCAATGAATAAAGTTTTGTGGCTGTAGCTACAGTAATTTAACCAAACTTTTTAGTATTTTGTTAATGAATAATTAATAATAAAGTAACCAAATTGATCCAGACAGAAATGAGCCAATTGTAAAGAATAAAGGGAAATTTCCAAATCACAACTCAATACTAAGGTACGCTAATAATGGTTAAGAGAAAGACCAAAATGGTTTGTTTTGAAAAATCAAAAGAAAAAAAAAAAAAACAGGTGAATCTTAATATCCTGACAGCACTTCCTACGTGGTGATGAGCCACCGTCCTCTGCCATGCCCAACGCCAAGCTACTTTTAAAGACAGGAGAGGATTGTCGAAGTTTTACCTTCACTGGTTAACGAAAATAAAGGCAAAAATGATGGTTCCCTTTTAAAGAACCAACACAGCAAGAGACCGAATTAAAGTAATCGACTTTACAAGAGGGACACCCCAAATTACATAATGATCCCCAATGTCAATTCACTTTTATCAATGTCAGGCACTGTATTTCAATATACACTGGAGAAAGTCAAAGGCCAAAGGTAAGCAAGGTAGTAAACATACGTGATTTAGACAACCTCTAAATGATTAACTCCGGACTTCCACAGAAGCAACGGCCAACTCTTCAGCTTTATCAAGATGAACTCGACGCTTCCAACAAACCTGTGAAAGGAAGTAATTAAAAACCAAGTGAAAAAATCGCCAGCTTGCTGTTTCTTGAATCTTAATGGTAAATTGGAAATTTGTTAATAACCTTGGTATGTTAGAATGATGAGGTGCCCACTGAAGAGTATCCTGCAGCTCTCATCTCTTTTAAAGTTCCAGATAACCAGTCCAAGCCCTCATAAAGTCCATCTCCTCTGAGAGCACAAGTCCCTTGTATGTGCCATTTTCTGTTCTTGAGTTCAAAAAGACCTAGTCCTTCGCATACTTCCATTGGGGTCATTGCTCCTTTCTGAACAAGCAAAACAGAATCCAGCATATCAGATGCAATAAAAATCAACAGGTATTTGCAGTTCAATACAGCACTCTCATGACTTCCAAGGCATGCTTATGGAAAATCTATTAACAAGGATACAAATTACTATAGAGTGGGATATAGATATAGCATAGGCTGGGATGTCTCAGCCATCAATGTGAAGCAAAAAGAAATAGACAAACAAATGGACCTCAACATAGAGAAAGCATTTGCTCCTTTCAGTTTTTTCTAGTTTGCCTCTATTTTATTGGAGTGCTTTTGCTCCTCATTTCATCTGTTTGTATATAAAATTGATTGATATTGGGTCTCAAATTAATGAACGTTCTAATTCCAATTTTAAACTCTAGCAATTGAAACAACCATCGCAGTAGCTAAGAGTCACAACTATACCATTTTCTCCATCACTACTGCTACCACCTTTTGCTGACCATTACAACCATCTTTGCTGGAAAATTACATCCACCAAAACAAAAACCATCTTACCAAACCTCCAGCACTCCCACCAACACCATCATGAGACTTGGAACTCTCAGAAAAAACTGAAAAAAGCAATCTGCTTTGCTTTCCACTCAAAATATGTGCTCTTAGCAAGTTAAAACAGGAAAAAACAGGGCCCGGGGTTGGGGGAAGGGCAGGGATTGAAAGACACGCAAACAGGCCCCAAGGCATCTAACCACTGTTTTAGGCAGATGGATAGGCACCTTTCCCTCCATTACCCAGCTCAATGCTGTTATGTATAGTCAAAAGGCCAAATGAGATATGAGCAGAGACTTCAATATTGAAAGCATTGCAGATTAGATAAACAAGCTCCCTCATAGCAGCTCCATTTCACCTTGCAAATTTCTAAAGTCCAAAGTCTAAGTGCCAAGAACTCTTCAGCGAGCAAGAGGCATGAAGAATCACATAAGAAGCAAGTCTGAGAACATGGTTACCACTCACATTTAGTGCAGTTGATAAACTTAGAAAGCAGTCTGGCAATAAGTTATTTAATCAAATCCCTACTTGATAAAGTTCATAGCTTGAAGTTATGAATTTTACTCAAAATTAGAGAGGCTTCACCAATTGATTCTCATTTTTTAATAGAACAAGAGATTGATCTGAAACATAAGTTTTCAGTCCTGTATATTTCCAAAATAAGTCAAGTTTACCAACGTTCTAGCTGGAACTTGCCGAACATCCAAGTTCAGCATCAAGTTCAGATGAGTCTTTTCTGACCAAAAGAGTCTTACTATTATCCTGATCTTTCACTGTTCTCAAGGTATCATATCAGGATTCGGTACCTCTTTTTGTAATGTTGTAAGAATTAGAAAAAAGCCGCCTTATCTATCATTCACATACGGATTTCATCCAGAAGTAAGAGGAAAGAAATACCACCCAAGAATTTACTAAATATAAAACTCACTTACAGAAAAAAGAAAAGATTGAGATTTAACATTATCACTAGATAAGTACAACAGTACAGAAAAATCCTTGTTCATAGCTCTGAGAAAGTTAATTATGCATAAAAGACCATATTCAGGTATGATACCACTTTTTAATTTATATCCTGTCTTTCATTAATCTCACATTTTTAAGAGAAGCATGCATGCCTAACCAAATAAGGGGTCAAATCCTTAGGTTAGCAACCAATAGGAACAAGCTAGACTTAGAGATCTATTCATGCAGGTATGCTAAAGGTAGGGTTGCCACCAACCTCCTTCTCATTGCCCCACATTGATGAGCTTATGATTGTGCAGTGGACAAGTACTCTTCGAGACAAATGTTGAGGGATAGGATAGTTTTCTTTTTTCTCTATGATGTCATGCTTCAGGTTCATTTAGGGGAGTTTTGTTAGCTGATATTCAGCAGCATTGCTTTTAAGCTTTTATATTTTGGACGATGTCTTATGACTCTTATCATCTATCACAAATTTTCAATTCTTTTTAGGAAGCTAATATAACTTCCTTTAATCTAAAAATAATCAGGTAATGGCTCTTATTTTTTTCTTTTTAGTAATAAGAAAACAAATGTAGGCAAATTTGCCTAGATTATAGCTTATCCAATAAATTACTGATGTGGGTAATACACATAGCTGGAAATGAAATGGCACTTTCCTCTATGAAACTAAATAATTGATCACCTGCACTACAAATAAAGTAGGGACGGTAACAATTCACGTACAACATAGAATATCAAATTGTAATGCATGGTTTCAGTCAATGCAAACATAGAGAATTGCAGGAAAAATAACTTGCACCACAGGCTCCAGAATGCAGACACAGCAAAAAGACAGCACAGAAATGGATAGACTTGGTAATTAATCATTGCAGCAGGTAACATGAGTGTGTGTCTATATGCAGTTGTCTTTCGAATTATAATTACAAACTTGTACTGGACTTTTATATCCTCTATGCTCTCCATCTACATCAGAAGAATAGAATTAATTGTCTCTATGCTATTGTTCAATTTGCAAGATTGCGATGGTCAGACAGTTTGTATCAGTGCAGGACACTGACTTGGACATTTCTATTTGTTTGTTTATTAATATCGTAATACACATGCAGCTCATCAGAATCACTCAAGAAGTCCTCGTTTAATGAGTTTTATATGTGAGGGAAAGCATATCCAAAACCATTAATAGAGCTTACCATGTCCTGTTTGTTGGCAAACACCAAGATGACACTGTTGAGCATAAATGGATCTTTGATGATGGTCTGAAAGAGAAGATGATGGTCAACTTAGAACTCTTTCTAGCATTAGCATGGTAAAATCCACATACCTTTCTGAATATACAACCTGAAATTCTGCCTTTGCTTTTCCGATTCTCTCTCGGTCCAATGAATCAACAACATATATCTGCAAGGGGAAATGTATTAACTACTCCATCAAACCTGAAAACAAGGTACAGATTGCTGTACTATTACAAACCCTTCAGCTTCAAGACAAAGCTGATAACTTGCACAGATTCACTGTAGAAGTATGAGGATCGATGCAAAGAGAGAACTGAGCTTTAAAAAGAAACAAAGAATTGCAAGAAGCATAGCTTGGCAAAATAAGACATGCAGACAATAAACATTACCAGTCCATCAGTGTTATTGAAGTAATGCCTCCAGAGCGGCCTTAATTTCTCTTGTCCACCAACATCCCAAACGGTGAATACCACATTCTTGTACTGAACTTTCTCCACATTGAACCCTATGGGTGATGGGAAGAATCAGTATCTTATAATATCAATAGTAGGTCTATATTAAGAGCAAGCTACATCCACCATATCATAACTGTGGGCACTGATGGTTTAAAAACAAAGATAACAAATTGATAAACCAAAAATAGGATTAATAAACAAAAAATTTCATATGATATCACAGAGAATAAGAAAAAAAGAAGAAGAAAATATTTGAGACAGCCAAATATATGCAGTTTCATCCCTTCAATAGTACAATATAAGCATACATCATCTATATGATATGTGACCAAAAAAGAAGAGAGAACATAAAGTAGCAACACCAAAAGTTTAAAAAGGTGGTACAAATATAGCGAAACACTTGATGGAAAGAAATGAAGTAAGCAATCATAAGGAAAAATACCAACCAATGGTAGGGACAGTAGATAATACTTCTCCAATATGCAACTTGTAAAGTATGGTAGTTTTACCAGCTGCATCAAGTCCCAGCATCACAACCTAAATAAGGAAAAAAGATGAGATCATAAAACATGTGGACTCGGCACTGCACTGCACAATCACATCACATACGATAAACACACAGCCACTAATTCTATTACTTCACTTCAACAAAAACATCTATCTACAGCTTAAATGTTGTTTCAAGGATAAAAGCAAACAGTAACCAGGTCGGGATTCGATTGGATTGGAGAGTTTCAAGAATCAAATCAAAATCTCTTGAAACCATATCATCAATGTCAGTTTCCAATTTAAACAGAATCAGATCATATAAATTTAATACCTGATGCGATTTTTTTACAACAATTAATTGAATAAGTATAAAAATAAAATACGCTAATCACAAGAAAGAACCCTAAATCATTATTAAAAAGAATAATTAGTCTTTTAAGATATGACATGACAGAGGTAACCGGTAAATGACAGAGATAGAGAGAGTACCCGCATCTCGGTGTTGCCAAAGAAGGTGTCGAAAAGCTTGCGAAAGGCTTGACCCATTCCTTCTCTCTTTGGTTTGATTTTTGATCACTCGTCTCTCCTTTTCTTTATCTGTTATTAAGTTTTTCTAAAATATTTCCAGCTTTTCTTTAATGTAATCTAATAGAGTATTTCCGCTGTTCTGTTTCGTTTTTGTTTATACTTCTCTCACGAGAGAATTACATGACATGACGGAGGTAAGTAACAGCGACTGCTTTCCCTTTTATTTTCGTCTCTTTTCTCTCTCTTTCTATTTTTACTTTATTAAAATTTAGCATTTGTTTCGTATTGTTTCCTTTTGTATTTTCAGTTTTTTTTAATCAAATTTTTGAACATTAAAATTAAAAAGAAAAACTAATAGGCCCGAGTCTATTAGGATAGACTAAAACATATTTCAATGTGGATTAAAATAATATAATAATTATTTTGTTTTTTTAATCAATAAATTAGTTATTAAAGATAATATAGTATTTTTTTTTATAGGGTTTATTATTTTTTATTAGATTGATAAGGGAAAAAATCAGTTTATCATTTTTAATAATAAAATGATTATATTATCTTTAAAAAAATAACTAACTTTAGGTTTTTTTTTTATTTTCACTTTTTAAAACATAATCAAATGAATTAATTATTTTTAAAAGTAAGATTTTTTTAACTTGTGCCCAGAGATTTTATCATCTTTTCTTCTTAGGTTTTTTTTTAATTATTATAATTAAGTTGATTAAGAGGTAACTTAGTAATTTAATAAATATAAATATTGTTTAAAGAAAAAGTGGTTAACACATGTAATGCACGCGTCAAAGCATGAGTTATGACCTTGCCATTCGAGCGACATTAGATGAGGTGTTCGATGATCAAACAATGGCTTATGAGATTGCGTTCAAATTATTTTGTCAGCCCTTTTATCCCTAGATGACGCATGTGGCTTACTAACCTCTAGTTTGTAACTGGTGATCCTTTTTTTCTCTCTTTCCTCCTTGATTTCAGTATATGACCTTCCGAATTTTCAAAGCAGTCATTCCATTTGTTTATCCTTCAAATTTGATCATGTTATTTTGATTACTATTTTTTATTTGAAATAATTTGTAAAATTAGATTTTTTTTTCAATTTTGTTGTCCTTCAACTTTTTTATTTGTTAGATTTGGTCTTCATTTTTTTTATTACTATTTGTTTTATTATAGATAATTTTTAAAAATAAAGTTTTTTAATGATTTCATACTCCTTTATTTTTTTTCTCATAAATTTTGATCCTCATTCTTTTTATTGTTATTTTTTTAATTTGATAATATAAAATATATAAAAGGAGATACAAATTATATTCCTGATTTCCTAACCAAAGAATTCCTCCAAAATAGGTCTTGATGCCTCCCAAATCTAAATCCAAAGACAAAGGCAAAGACCCATAAACAAAGTCTAAGTCTCCAAAATCTAAAAAATATCAAAACCTTACAAAACTACTTGCATCAGCAATTTCCTCTGCAAAACCAATCAAATCATGGTATGAAGTAGTTATCAAAAAAGAAGAAGAAGAATCCTCTTCACAAATATAAATTTGGGTAGAATCCCTATCCAATTCACCAGAATTACTTCTAGCTTTACAAGCTATTAAAAAGAAGTCCTCCTAGGAAGAGAAATCTTAACATCTAGCTAAATCCTCCAGATCAATTTTCAAAATCAAAGCAGGTTATTCCTCTAAAAAATCCCTACTTCATTTTAATTCAAATTTTCCATTTGAATTATCTCAAATAGTTTCAAAAGAAAAATCCGATTATATTGAAAAACTAAATTATAAAAATGTTTTAACTATAAAAAATGGATTTTTTCATCTTGATCTTTCTATTGCAATCGCAAAAATCTTCCCTTTAAATTGGTATTCCAAACCCTGTGACTTATCTAAATTCCAATCTTATTACACGACAATACTTGAAATAACAGGATTTGTTAAATTCAAACATTTCAAACTACAACAAAATCATTCTCAATATGCCTACTCCACATGCATTATCTAATATCCTTCTTTCTTTTTATTGAAAACAACCTTTTTCACCAAACAATCCAATTTCTGATCAGCTATAATGTCAAACTTAGTGATTCCATTGACCATTCTTATTCATATTTGGATTATCAACAAGCATGGTTTAATGCCTTTTTTCCTTCAAAATAATAAAAGTAGCAACTCTTGGCTATTCTATTTCAATAATTTCATCATGACTTCAAACCTACCAAACTGGTTCCTTCAATGGTAGAAGTACTTTGGTTGTATTTATGAAGTACTAAAACCTCATCCTTTAGTTGAAAATGGTTACATTTACTTCAAACAAAATTTTAAACCTTCAGAAAATGAGAAGAAATTCCCACCAATTCTCATGCTTTGTTCCAAATTCTTTGTCCTTTGGGTTTGTTCTTGGTATTTTGACTATAATACCCAACATGGATATCCTATCCTTATAGAAGATACAAAGAAAAATGGTAGGACTCCTTTGCAGCATGAAGCAAAAGTTCAAAACCTGTTGCAGGAATGGTGTCAGCAACACCAGAAAGCCTAAATTATAGACTCAAATCCTCAATCCAAATTTATAGCCTAAAGATCTCATGTTTCTACTCTTCTTGCCTAAAAAACAATTGAAGAAGGGTATTTTAAAATCATGAAACAACTCTTACAAAGCATAAAAAAGGATGAATCCTCTTCATCTTTATCTTCAGGCTTCAATGTTGGCCTAGTTGGTGACAATGAAGGTGATTGTTACGGAATTCTTCCACCTATACAAAAATCTTTGGCACTTATTGTAAAACAAAAAAGTATTTTCCTAGGCCTAGGAATATCCTGGCCTATTCTCAAAACATGTTGGCCCATCTCCTCCTGTCGGCACAAGTGGTTAAACAAGCCAGATTCTAATTGAACTTTTCAAAAAGTTGACCCTCTACTTGCAAAGGATGACAAACAACTTTCAGAACAGCAAACAACTTTTCCAACTTTTCAAAAAGCAAATCATTTACTTTATGAAATTTTAAAAAAGCCAATCTCAAACTCCTCTATATGAAGAGTGTTGCAACCTCATGAGAGCTCGATGCCGCGGCGACCCTCCCCGAAGCGGGGAATTGATGTCGGGGTCTTTGTTTTATGAATAAGGGAGTCGCTACTTAGTGTTATGGTCACTAAGAACCCTAACTAGTCTTTCAGAGATTCTAAGGCAAGGGACTGGTTGCGTAAAGGGAAGATTTTAACACCCCTAGTACGCCCTACCTAAGGTAAGCTGCTTGGTGTTTGGTTTGCTTTATAATTGTTGTGGTGTTAGTGTTCTCTAATCAGTTTTCCTAAGATGAGTTTGCTATGATGAATGGACTTGGGTTCAAAGTCTAAAAGAAAAAACCCTTTGCCAATATGGATCATATCTTTAGATATATCTATAGAGTGCCAAGAAGAACTGATGCAAATCTCTTGAAATCTGTATTCGATTTAAACTAAATTTATAACCTATTAATTAAGAGATAGTTAAGATAGAAATCTAAGGAGATTCAATGTGCTTAAAAGTTCATTTTCCCCCTAGTATTTCAAGTGTTCGCGACTCGTAAATCGCAAAGAAGAGAAACAAAAATTTAGAAATCTAAGGAAATTCAGAGCGCTTTAAAAGCCTATTTTTACCATAGTGTTTCATACTTTCACGACTTGTAAACCGTGGAGTTAAAAATTAAAATATCTCCAATTATAATCAAGGCTTCTTTCAAAAATGTGTGAATAAATAAATAATCATGACTTATTATTCCTAGAAAGTATTTTGGATATTAACCACTTGGGTTTCTTTATCCAAATATTAACAGTGAATAATAATAAATTATTTCCAATAATATTTTGGATATTAACCTCTTTGGGATTTCTTTATCCAAATATTAATAGTGAATAAACAAATTAATCTCAATAATATTTTGGATATTAACCCCTTTGAGATTTTTTTTATCGAAATATTAATGGTTAATAAGGATGAATTCCAAAAAAAAAAAGATTTTTATATTTTTGGAATAATGGCCAACACTCTTTGGAATTTACAAACCTGTTGTAAAATCTAAAATGTAGGGAAATAATTTTTTGTGTTCAAGAAATCCATGCTAAAACACATTTTTTTAAAATCTCAAATATTTATTTTTTTAGAAAAAGAAATGTTCAAAATATGTTAGGGTATTGGCCATATGCAACACACAAGAAAATATTATATATATTTGCAACATTTCGTAGAAAAACTGGGTATTTTAATACCAGATTTGTATAAAAATACCAACCACGGACAACAAAAATGATGGCCACGTTGGTTTTGGTCTTTGTTCTTTTTCTCTCCTTTTGTTGATGCTCTCTCTGGAGATGATGAGGATGATGGCGATAAAGGCGTGTTGTGTTGGTTGAGTTCATGCCCTTGCCTCTGTGTTTTCTTGCTTTCGATTGTGTCGTTGTCGGCTCTCTCTCTTGTTACTTTTCCTCCCTTTTTTCCCCCTTTCTAGGTCAGCAGAGGAGGCTTAGATATAGCCTATACGCAGCTCCATTTATAAAATAAAATACACTAATCTAGGATACCATTTGGGGTTACTTACAATCAGCTCAAACAAATTAGGAAAACAAATTAGTAATTACTTTCCACATTAACACATCATCCCAGCCATCTATGTTCGGGATAAAATCTCAGCCATTAGATGATGGTAAGGTTCCTCTTTTCATGTCATTTTGCAGTTGTCACAGAGGAGGCGCAAAATGGTTTCCTTTGCTGGTGTTTTCTCGTAGCTGCGATTCTGGCGTGACAAAAGGAGGGGGCTGTCTTGCACGTGCCAATTAATAGAGAAGAAATTCAAAAGAAAAAAAAACAGCAGGAATGGTTATGTAGAGAAAAAGGAAAGAGTTGCAGATAGGGAGGGGGTTGTTCTCAAAATGACAATGAACAGTATCATGCTAATTAAATCTTATGGGGCTATTTTATGCTGCCAAGTTCCAAACGGCGGTGTTTTTTTTAGTGGGATATATGAAGGTAAAGAAACAAAACCCCTGATTTTGTGAAAAGAAACAAAAATAAAATCTAGCGCGGCAGCCAAGTAACACACATTATTGTGACGTTTTCTGATCCAGTCCCTGTTTTTTTTTAATTCCTCCTACAAAACCGATTCACTTTCCGAAGTTAAAAATTTATCTTTAATTAATCCGATAAATCCTTAAAACATTAAATCGAGTCCCTTGAATCAGACTGCAAACTCGGGTTAGAATCCTTCTCCCGACAAGATTCTCTGCTTTTACACTAGACATTCAAATGAAAATATCTTGAGCTTATGTTATTGAAATCAAGCGATTAAAAAACCAAATTCATCTGCACATACAGGGACTACAACTTTCATGAAGGATTCAAAGTTAGATAAAATCGTTTTGAAAAACAGAGTCTGGCCGCAATCTGATTGGTCAAAAGGATCTCCTGATATGATTCGGAAACTGGCAATGTTGAGCATCTCAATCTAACTGAGATTTTGACATAAGACCACTGGGCCCTATGACCCAATAAAGGTGTAGATCAATTCTTTAACATGTCATGAATGATAGAATATAGCTGGAATGGTTAGATATTGCGCGAAACCAAATCAGAATCAAAGCCTAAGTTGGAACAAAATTGGTATTACAACAGAATTGTGATAGCAGCAGAATCATTTTTAGTACAAATTCTGAGGGATTTATCCAAACTTAAAGATTAGATAAAGAAGGGACAAGTTTAGCATCACGAAGAATCCTAATTAATCTAAGAATCCTGATGATTTCGGCAACGAATGGGAAGGATAAAGAGAGCAGAAAACAACTAAAACAAGGTTCGAAAACCATTTCTTTCTTCTCTGTTTTTGTCAATCTTCTAACAACCATAAGCTAAACTCCTGCATTCAATTCAAGAGAGGTACACATTATCTCCAGCACATGGGGTCAAAAAATGAGTAACAACAAATAAGCTCCTCCCAAGCTTTGAAGGCAGAATTGCATAGACGAGTTCATCTACAGAAGGCAGGAAATACTCTCCTTTTGTATTTCCTTGTAACTATATCAATTGTCATTTAATATCATGTAAAAATATCCAAATTTTTGTATCCAAACCACAAAACTTATATCTCTTGTATTGCTTTCTATACAGATTTAAGTAAGATTCCTTTAAATCCTATTTTTACACACACACACACACACTATATATATAATTCTTCTTGTTATTTAATGTTTATATTTTTGCAAAATTAATTATGCTTTGCGTTTGATAAAGGATCCTGTCATTTCTAGACTTGCCTCTTCATTCACATTAGAAATTTATCTATAGTTTTGTATTTTATTTTAAAAATCAAGTATATTGGCTGGAAATTTGTGACCAGATCTTAAGATCATTCTTAAGTGTAATAACATCGCGTACTTGTTGATATTTTCTTTT
>Ga0325410_1000621_pt1 | contig 37434 bp, 20 predicted proteins | sample PopdelMetagenome_16_FD_206182 | JGI IMG/M metagenome (GOLD analysis project Ga0325410, IMG submission 206182) | Populus deltoides microbial communities from Bellville, Georgia, United States - Xylem-PdIQD-R3 | ecosystem: Host-associated > Plants > Phyllosphere > Stem > Wood/Secondary xylem...
TTTTTTTTTTCCAACCTTTACACCGTAAAGAACTAGTTTAAATTGTTCCATTATGTGTTGCCTAGCAGTAACCTTTTATGTGGAATCCCACCATTAAAACTATTACCTTCTGCATACAATTATATTAGCAAAATTCAGCCACCATTCTTACACCATCATGGCGTTGTTATAACCTTTAATCATGCATCATTAAGTCATCTAGCATGACCTTTGTTTGTCCGTAACTTATTTATCAAAACAACAACTTTGTCTCCCGTTTTAGGGCCTTCACTTTAGTTCTTATTCCTAAGATTTTAAACTATGTTCACCACCCTTGGTTCTTCAAACTTATATAAATTTTAAATTCGTCTACGCTCCTTTCACTTTCATTGTACTATGATTTTCTTAGTTTCATTTGTATGAATAATCTTAAACCATTCTCATTACATGCCAGGTGTACTCCATCATCCTCATTGATCATATCATAGGATGTGTATCATCTTGTGCTACATACGCAACATCCATTTCTATACACAACTTTCATTTATCCCAAACATTGTCGGTAGGAATATTATTTGGTATAGTACTTCATGTGATATTTTGCTGAAAATGGTTCGACTATCATCATTTTTTAGTAATAAAATATTCAAAACAAGTACAAAACGAGCATTTCATTGCAATCATGTACAAAACCCCATTTCACCATTTCCTCCTTTTATTTCCTATTTAACCAGATTTTCCATTTAAGAAAATCATACATAATCCCTTACATTTTCTTATCACCTTTCTACACATTTATATTGAGTCTACACACATTTTAAACCTTTTCAAAACACGACTTCCATAATTCTCCATACTATAGATAGTCAGCTTCCATACATTTCCCAGCTAATTTCTATAAATTCAAAAGATCATGTGCTTTCTCCTCCCTTTTTTCTTCACTCTCTAATGGGCTCTTCTAATTTGTTACTGGAAATTATGTTCAATATTTTACCAATATAAAATCATATGTGTCATCATGGTGTTGGTCATATAACCGTTCAACATTCAAAATGGGTCCAACCTTTGTTGATTCATTCATCTCCTTAAAGTTCTCCTTATAATCCATCTAAATCATAAGGTTTCATCCCTAGCTCTTTATGAGTTAAGGGATCAAGAACCGTATAGTCATTGATATGTTTATCCTGATTTGTCTAAAGTATATAGGCAATTTAATCTCCCACAAAATCTAAAAAGCTTTATTACCATTATATAACACTTATCAATACAACAATTTTTATTTGTGTTACCTCCTGCATCCTTTGCATTTCATAAACCCACTGAACCTTATCTAGTAGCTTTGATACCAACTATAATGCCCCACACTTTCATATATGTTTATAGTTACTTTCCTACAATTTAGTACGTAAAAATACGGGTAATTTTTTCTTTTTTTCAATTCTCATATAAAAGCCTACCGAAATTTTGGCAGAGTCTCCTCTATACTGAAAGGTCCCAAGTTATCGACATATACCCTGTTTACACTTCTAATATCTTACATCTCATAACTCAATCACAACCCAATCATCCGGGTCTCAATCCCACAAACATCATCATCATCATCATCATCACAACCACATCATATATAACATACATTGAACAACAAATATCATTATAGGGGAATAAATGAGATAAACACGCATACATAAAACATGATTATATGAACTTCAGAATTAAGTTCATATATTCAAGTTTAAACATCAATTATATAAATTAAGTTATATAAAAGTTGTAATATTACAAAATACAAGAGTATACTCCCTAGAACCTAGACTACAAAAAATAAACATAAGTTAGGATCTACTCCTGTCGTGCATGCGATGGTCCTGGAACAAAATACATATTATTGAAACATGAAAATCACAATAATATAGCAACACAAATATCCAACAATTTAAAAAGACAAACATGCATTCATATTTTATTCACTTCTCCATTCTGGTTTTTGTTGGAAACTCTCTCCTTCAATTACTAAAAATCATTTTCTCTTCTATTATCAACCTCCATTCAACATTTCATAAGATCAACCAGAATCATTTTCGCTTAACACATTACTGATACCAATTTCACTGGTATCATCATCATCCCGTAGGGGTCGATGCAAAGTGATCCCCTTACCCGAAATCTTACATGCACTAAATATATGCTAGTCAATACATGGTGATCCCCTTACCCGGGATCCTAACATACACTAAATGTATACTAGCCAATACATGTTGATCCCCTTACTCGGGATCCATACAGGTTAAAACTAAGGGAGGTTCGGATTAAATTTTGCTAAATGATTTTTAGATGTTACAATAATGAGTAGTTTTGGATATGTTGATGGCAGAACCGGGTTTTCTTCCTTTCAGTAAAGATATGGCCTTGTATTTTAGATTTTGGAAACTAAAGTAGGTGTTCGAGAGCTTAAAACTAAAGTATTATTTAACTGTGAATGTAATATTTCTTAAATGTATCAGAAGGTCATTGATAAATATTAAGTTGTTGGCGAAACTAGTTACCCTGGTAATGAGTTTAGAGTTCTAGTTAATGGGCAATTGAATAAACTAGTTACCCTCCTAGTTAATGGGAATAGTTCCTTAGATAATGGGTAAATTGTTATAATAGTTATTTGGTTAATGGGATAGTGTCTTGATTAATAGGTAATTAGAGAAACTAGTTCCTAGGTTAATAGAATTAATGCTCTTATTAGTGGGCAAATAAAGATATTCATTAATGTAGTAATGGAATGAATGCCCAATTTGGGTTAAAGAGGACATTTGTATGCCCTTAAACTATACAGGTTGTATTAGATGGGAATATAACAAGGTACCTGAAAATTTATATAACAACCAATACAATCAATTTATACATAATGAATATTTATTATTACTACTTGTGTAAATTTTTAGGTAACTTGCAGTGTCATGCCGAATAGTAGATCTTGTACTTATAGTTTTTGTTTTTTGGTAATCAAATGCATATTTTGCTATGTAATGTAATTTTGTATCAAAGAAAAAATATTTGAATCTAAATTAAGTATGAACGATGTATCTAAATTAGCTTATTTTGAAAACACATTACTGTAATTATATGGACTTTTATTTTAGATTTATTTTGCTTTCAAAAAAAATATGTCTTGAATCATGTCGTCATTAGATTACTAGTCTGATCAAATTATTTGTAATATTTCTTCAATAATATAATAATTGATTCATTTAAGTAACATTGAAGAAGAAGAAGAAGAAGAAAAGGAAATTTATTTTCGTGTTGGGTTTAATATAAATAAGGAAGTCCTAGATGATGGGAAAATGTTGAAATTTGTATTTATAGGTTATTGAAAAATTAGAGAAAACTCTGCTAAAATTTTAATATGAATAGATTAAAAACAATTCTTGTGCCTTCAATAATAATACAATATGTATACATGGAATATTTTGTACGATAAAAATTGGAGTTAAATACAGTTGGAATGAAATTTGATGATTATTAAATTGTATCGGGATGGTTTTTACAAGGAAAGGTACTTTGACAAACCCCCTCCAACACGAAGACATATTCAGCATACAGATCTTGAGGAGAGGCAAAAGGAGGATGCTCTCAAGGATACTACCTCTTGTATGCCACTGATATCTCATCAGTTAAGATTGGGGAAGTTTCTTGACTCTAAGATGATGTTATCTCGAGATAGGCTAGAGTGTCACAAATTTGAGGGGCCAGGCTAGCAGAGACAGCGAGTGGTACCCCTTACCAGCAATAGTAGCACCTACAAAATACCTACAGTGCACACTAACCATGCATTCATAGCCCAGATAGTGAGTGTAGTGATGAAGGCAATGCCTCGTACACCAACCCTGACAGTTCAAATATCCCTGGCAGTGTGAACATCACTAGTAGTTACGACATCTACAGATAATGTAATCACATTGGTACGGATTGTAAAGAGTATATGAGAGTTGAGGTGCGAACCCTATTCGGGGGAGCTATATGCTGAGATTATGGGTAGGTGGCTTCGTACAGTTGAGAATATTATAGATCATATTCACGTAACAGAGGATATACGAGTGAACTATGCTACTCACTTACTATTAGATAGAGTATAATATTGGTGGGATACAGTATGATTGATGGGACCTGTAAGAATATGGATATGGACTAATTTTACAGTACAATTTGAAAATCAATTTTATTTATCATATTAGTATAAGGTGAAAGAGAAGGAATTTCTAGTCTTGGTACAGGGAGACATATTAGTACTTAACTATGAGAGAAGGTTCTATAACCTCTCCATGTTTGCTTCGTATTATGTTCCTACTGAACAGTACAGGATTGAGAGATTATGAGATGGATTGTGGTAGGAATTGAGGCAAAGGCTAATTATATTTAAGTTTGACACAGCCATAGAGCGCATCAAGGCGGTAAAAGCCCTAAAGGTATGTATAAAAGAGGGCCAGCAGGGCCAGTCTGGGTTTGGCAAACAAAAGGATATGGATTATTCTTCAGGCAGACCTCTTATTCTAAAAAAGGGCAAAGGGCATTTGGTAGTTTAGAAATGGGATGAGCAACAACTAGATCTTCTCAGTGTGCTAATATAGGGTCGATTGGAGGGTACTCAAACCCAAGAGGTAGCTTCATCAGAGGAGCTTTATAGCAGAAGACGATCATCTATCTGTAATATGCCTAGTATGGGCAAGAGTATTCAGGGTATTGTTCTGCATCACCATAATTGTGCTATATTTGTAGAGGAGAGCATAGATGGAAAGACTGCCCATACTTAGGCTAAATGTGCTATTATTGTAGGTGTTAGGGATATTTTTCAAGGAACTACCCTCGGAGGAATGAGTTTATTTAGAGCCAACAATAACAATAGACTTAGAGCCAGCAACAATTGGTCACTATAGGCAGTAAGGGATCAGGGGTTGTAGGGGCCAACCTTGAGCTCATAATGATAGGGCCCAGGGCATCAGGACTTAGGGCATGGTACTACGTATGATACAGAAAAAGGCTAAGGCTACTCCTAATATAGTGGTAGGTACATAAAAAGGCTATTATTGTATGTGTTATTTGATTATGGGGCTACACACTCCTTTGTTACAAATAAACTTGTGGGTAAACTAGGGAAAAATCAATGTAGGGCAAAAAAAGGGTTTACTAGAAGTACTACTTTAGGCACAAATATAAATATTAATTATGTGTTTCAAGGAATCTGAATAGATATAAAGGAGTATGAGATGAGAGTATATCTAATACCCTTCGAGTTACATGATTTTGATGTTATTCTAGGAATGGTATGAAGATAGACCTGCGATCAATGTACTATCAGTTGAGGGTTAAGGAACATGAAGGAACAGGATATGCCAAAGACTGCATTCTTAGTGATGCCATATGGATTAACAAATGATCATATAGTGTTTATGGATTTGATAAATTGGGTTTTCCAACCATATTTGGATAAGTTCGTGGTGGTGTTTATTAATGATATTTTGGTTTACTCTAGCTTATAGTTGGAGCATGAATAGCATTTGAGACAAGTATTACGGATTTTGAAGGAGCATTGGTTGTATGCTAAATTAAGTAAGTGTGAACTTTGGTTGAAAAAAGTGGTTTTTATAGGGCATGTCATATCTTTCGAAGGGATATTGGTGGATCATAGGAAAGTTGAGGCAGTATCAATGTGGGAAAGACCTATGAATGTAACTGCAATTCATAGTTTTCTTGGGTTAGCTGGATATTACAAGAGATTCATTAAATGATTCTTCAATATAGCAATTACAATGACTTGATTAACTCGGAAGGAGACAAAATGAAAATGGCCTAAAGAGGTGAAGAGAGCTTCTAGGTGTTGAAAAAGAGGCTTACAATTACTCCAATGTTAACACTTCATTTGGGAACCGAAAGATTTATAGTTTTATAATGATGCATCAAAGAAAGGTCTGGGTTGTGTATTAATGCAACATGGTAAGTGATTGCTTATGCTTCAAGACAATTAAAGTCTTATGAGGTCAATTATCTAATGCATGACTTAGAACTAGTTGTTGTGGTGTTTGCTTTAAAAGTATAGAGGCATTATTTATATGGATCTCAAGTTTAAATTTTTATAGATCATAATAGTCTGAGGTATCTAATGACACATAAGGAATTGAATATGCGACAAAGATGATTGGTAAAATTAATCAAATTATGATTGTGTAATAGACTATCATTCAAGAAAAGCAAATGTTATTACAGATGGCCTTAATCACAAAAATAAGGCAGTGACTATTGAGTTTAATGATTGTGATGAAAAAGAATTATTAGAATTGAGAAAATTTAATGCCAATATAGAAATAGCGCCTGAGCACTCTTTAATAGGTCAATTAAGAGTAAGGTCGATACTCTAGGATAAAGTGTTAAAAGCTTAACAAAAAGATGTTGAAGTTGGTAAAATAAAAGACAAATTGAAGTTAGGGATTAAAACTCCTTTCTAGATTTTAGAAGATGAAATGATAGTAATTAAAAGGCAAATATATCTACATGAAAACAAGGCATTGAAAGAAGAAGTGTTATAAGAAGCCCATGGGTTGAGGTTTGTTGTACACTATAGTAGCACTAAGATGTACTGTGACTTAAAAGAGTTTTACTGATGGTAAAATACAAAAAACAAGATAACTAAATATGTGGCTAGCTATGGTATTTTTTAGCAACTAAAAGTGTAACATTACTATGGATTTTGTATCAGGTTTGCTTAGGAAAAAAAGACAGTGATATTGTTGGATTATAGTCGACAGATTGACTAGGTATGGTTTTTTTTACCTATAAAGATAACAAACTCAATCAATAAATTAGTTAAAATATATGTGAACGATGTGGTAAGATTGCATGGGATACTAGTGTTAATTGTTTCATATCACAACCTCAGGTTCACTTCTTGATTATAGCCAAGTATACAACATACCTTAGGAATAAGATTAAATTTAAGCATTGCTTTTCACCCTCAAATAGATGGGCAATCTAAGAGAAAAATTAAGACCTTAGAGGATTTGTTAAAAACATGTGTATTAGGGTTTGAGGAAATTGGGAGGACCATTTGTCACTTTGTAGAGTTTACCTACAATAACAGTTATCAAGCTAGTGTGCGGATGGCTCCTTATGAAACCTTATATGATCAATGATTTTCAACACCTATATGGATCCCCCAAAATGGATCCAATTAAGAGTAAGGTCGACTTAGGGGGTTACTGATGAATTTAAATAAAATGGACTCAAAAAAATCCCTCAAGATAGACCCAAATAAACCCTCTAAAAAAAGAAAAACCTGAAAAATCACCTAAAGAACATGGGCTCGGGTAAAGAGCCCGGTCCCACATACCAGGAACATAGGCTTGGGCAAGTAGCCCTAGCCTATGCACCCTGCATGGGTGTCATACAGTGCACTAGGCGTTCGCCCAGCACATGTATGCCCATGCAATGCACTAGGCGTGCTGCCCACCACCAAGGGTGTTGGACATATACCCCAGCACTTTTGTGGGCTCGGGTTGTTATGCCCGAGCCCAATATGTTTGGGTCCAAACAATGCGTTGAACCCACTTTTACCTCTAATGGGCTTGAGCACCTTGCCCGAGCCCAACACTTGCTAGGAAATTTTTCCCGGACCCCACATGAGTCCCTCATTATTTTATATTGATCTAATATGTATTATTTTGAGTAGAATACAACTCAAAATATCACAAGGGTGAAATTACACTTCAGCTCCTCCTCTCCACAAAAAGGATTAAATTCATGTGTTATAAATACACCATGAATCCTTCAAGTCAAAGGTTTACAATCTCTTCATTCTCAATATTTTTAGCATATATATTCTTAGAGTCTATCTCTTTAAAATATTATTATGGTTTCTCTCTCTACAAAGTTACTGACTTTACGATCGGAGAGTTCTCATGTCCATTAAAAATGAACCTCTTACAAGTACTAGCTATCAGTCACTTGATTTACCAGATACTACCTGCTACTACCATAACTATCAGTCACCTGACTTACCAAATATCATCAGTTATCAATCCTTTTAGCTTTCCATATCAAGTCACCAGATACCATTATAAGACTTATCAGATTCAAATATAAAAATGATCAAAATGATAGAATGTAGAAGAAGGTTGAGCCATAAGAGAAATAAAACTATCATATAATTTAGGTATTGACTAGAGAAAGAGAGTAGTAGTCTCATCCTATTATTAGATAAATGAAACCAAACATGGTCCTTTTGATTTTTAGTTTAAAGAAAAAACTAAATAAGTAAAGTCCAAATTAATTTTTTATTTTCCTAAACTTGTGGAGGAGTTTATCAGAGTCATGGATTAAGAAGAAAGTAAAGAGAATAACAATCCATCTAAGAAAAAAGTTGATATGAGTGACTCTCAATCCTAGATAAGAACATACATAATCATTATGGTCTTTTTAATTCTATATTCCTTTAAGACAAAATCTAGCCAACCTTTATTTTTAGTTAAAGATGATAAAAATGAAAAAGAGGAGAAAATAGTGATTTTATCTATTGATGAGGTACTTGTGACTTCAAAATGCAATAAGATGGAGTTGTGTTGGCCTTTAGTAGGTTGACCCCAATAATGTTTCAACATATAAAACCTCCATATTGAAGTTCACTTTGGTAGGATTCCCCATTCTGAGAGTTTTGGTTGATAATGTGGTAGCTCTCAATAATTTACTTTATTCTATAATTACCAAGGTATAAAAAAAATAAGATATGTTTCTTTCAAATGTCATTATGTCAGATTTTTCTAGAGGAGTTTTTGAAACCATCAGAGTTCTTTCTATTGACTTATTTATGAGATCTAAAATTTCCAAACATTTTTTTTGTTATGAATTTTATTAGAAAGTGATTTGGTTCACTCTAACATGTGGATACCTTCATCACTTATCAACTTCTAGTGTTTTGGTTATATGATGGAGATACTAGCACTAGTCAATTTACTAATTGTGACAATGAAGGTTGTATGATTGAATTTCCTATGTCCAAAACTACACATCATATTGTCCATGAGTTTTCTAGGATAAATGTCCTCAATTTGAGTTCACATAGCCAAGTTGATGATGGATGGAGTTGATGGACAAGCTAGAAATGGAATAATGTTTGAAAGCTTTGATAAAATCTCATAATTTTAATTGCCACCAATAAATATGCCATATAGAATTTATCTATGAAGACAAAGACCATTCAGGTGTTTAAAATCCTGATGGCATTATCAAAGTCCAATTTAGAGGTCATTTTATAAGTATCGTGAGTTATCATATTTGAAAGATTAATTAGATAATTTTGTAAAATATATGAGTTATTTAAAATATCAATATAACCTTGGATTTATATTTTGTGGATTTAAAAAGAAGAACATCAGGAATATGCCGAGGCCATTAAATGGGGAATCTAGCATAATAATTCATAATAAGTTTTGGTTTGATGGAATGGTAATTATAGTGAGACCATGTTCTTTAGTCCATGGAATTATCAATACAATCCTAACCTAAGAAATCATATACAACTTGTTCAAATTTTCATGTCAAATAGAATAAGATCAAATGACTCCTCACAAGTGTGCATGAAATCCAATTTTAGAAAGCAAGTTGGAGCAATTCCTTCTATAGAATTGAGTTTTCTCACTCGATTGTTGGTTTCATTTCCATACATGTTTTATTAATGATCCAAAATCTGAGAGGTGTGGATTTTAATATTTACAATGAAAAAAAGTAGTAAAGAAGAATTTTATATTAATTCAATCATTCCAGTGTTAGTGTTTATGCCTTGTAATCAATCAGTTGGTTGCACGTGACATTTACTTTGTTCATATAAATATATTCAATTTATCAATAAAAACTTATTTATCTTTAATATTCATCAAATATTTAATTAACAAATCTAGAGTAAAGATAAAGTCTTTTGAAAAAAAAACTGTTTTGCGAAAAAAATTATAAAGTTGTTATAATTATAGAATTTCTATTACATGAAAGCAATGTTCCTAAAATACTATTGATCAATGCTCTATTAAGACTGGATATTAATTAGAGATGTTGAGACTGATACATATTATGTTCTTTTTTTTTTTTGTTAAATGAAGTAGTTGTTCATAAGTTGAGGTATAAGAGATACCTAGAACTAATATGTAGATGCTTATCAGATTTCATGCTCAATGAATTGACTCGTATAAGAATTGTATATGGAGATATCATATATGTCTATGAAAAGGCTCACGTGACAGTTGTGTAAGTGATCCTTAGACTTGAGATCACTAAGTTATCTTGTATAAGGAGTGTTATGTTTTGATCTTGCTACACATTGTCCTAATCAAGGGTAATAAATGGGTAGATATTCTATATAAAGGTATTTAAGTAATCAAGAGAGGATTCCTCACCCTTGGTGAATTAGAGAAATTATTTCATCTGTTCTTAAATAGTATTAATCGTAAATCATTGCGCAAAATGGAATGAGATTTGTAAAGAGTTTCAAATCTTATTCAAAAAATCAATGACTTGGTGTTAATAGCAAACATGATTTGACATAGTAGATACACTTCATGTTATAATATCTAAAGCAAAGCATTTTTTATGAATAGATAATAATTACATTAAAAAACTAGTTACTGAAAAGTTAAGTCAAATCATTTTTTACTTTCCTAATATTTTAGGGATTATGACAAGTTGTTAAACATTGTACTTGATCTCCAAATATAAACCAATCAATTGTTAAATTGATAATAAGTTAATTTAATTTATTTATTTAATTCATTTAATCCTATTTTATTTAAAATTGTGATTTATACTTGGGCCAACTTATTAGTAAAACTAATGGGTCACACACATAAGAATCATTGGTCAGAAATTAAAATGAGATGATTAATCAAGTATAACTTGATTATAACTAAGTTTTATGAATTGAGCAGTAGAGTGTAATTTATACATGGAATTAAAATTCTAGACTTAGAAAAATCGACTAGGGACTTGATTGAATAAATTTCTAAACTTAGACTAAAATAAAATATATGATATTATTTAAGGAGCAAATTGATGTTTTATCATTAAAAGGATTTTTAGATTTCCTTATAAATAGAAAGTTATGTGTTTTATTTCCTGTGGATAGAGTTTTAAAGTGAGAAGAGTACAATGCATAAATACCTAAACACAAAAGAAAACAACTAGAACTCTAAGGTATAGCATCCCTTTCTCCTAAAAGTTATAGCATCCCTTTAAAGTGAGAAGAGTACAATGCATAAACACCTAAACATAAAGGAAAATAGTTTTGGTATAGCAATCCATTTCTCCTAAAAGAGTTTAGGATATCTCTCAAAAGAATTCAGGTATAGCAATCCCTTTCTTCTAAAAGAGTTCAGGTATAACATCCCTTTCTCTTAAAAGAGTTTAGGATATCTCTCACTGGTGGTTCATGTGAATTACCGTCAGAGGCAGGACAATTAGACGACTTATGATTTGTGATAATCTAGCTATAAAGCATATATTCAAAGTCGAAAAGAAGTTCAGATCTTCAAGTAATCTTTGCATAAACCCTAAAAAACTTTAGATTTGTCTAACGAGATTCCTAGAACTCCTAAAAAAAATTAAATTTACTAATTCTACTACGTGTATATGTTTCAGGAAACTCAACAATGGTATAAGAGTCATCTCTAGACAATTAGGGTTTTTTATTACATGTTTTAATTGTTATTAGTATTAATTTCAATTCAAAATTATTTTCCCAAAAGAGCTTGGGCAAAATAACCTCCAGGAGAGTATTATGCCTTCATACTCGCCAAGTCCCTCTAGGGGCCACTTACACCATTGCGATACCCGTGCACATAGTTGGTACTCCATACTAGTCGGTACTCCATACACGCTCCCTCAACTACCGCAGAATGGATCTCAGTTACCAATCTTATTGTTTCATGCCAAACTCTATAGGCTCCCTAAATCTTGACAAATCACCTCATGATATATAATCTCCAATGGAAATGTAAGTTTATTTTTAAAAAAATAATAATAATGTATCTTTGACATGCATTTCCTAACTACAAAACTCTAATGGGGGCTTCCGGCCACTCTTCTTGAAGGGAATTGAATTGGCATTGGTAGCCCGCATCAACAGCAGCGACAGCAGCAAGGCTATTGTAGCATGAAGATGAAGAAGGCAAAGAATTTACGATCTACACCTGGTGCCTTTTTTGAGTTTTTAGATATAGTTACTATTATACCCCTGCCACTTATAATTAATCACAAAAGGTTTTGGGGGTGTAATTTATGACTTTACCCCTGTCATTTATTCCTTATTACTTTTTTGCTTTTGAGATAGAATTATGATTATGCCCCTCCTTATATATATTTTTGATTTTATATTTTAAAATTGAAATACAAATTAAATTAATTATGAAATTAATTTTTCTAATAGGATTGGAATTTAATTAATGTTTCATTCAGATTTTTTTTATGTTTTGTAAATCCTAATTAAGTTAGGATTTAATTAAAATTTTTAATGAAATAATATTTTTGTTTTTAAATAAATAGTTTTTCTAAAATAAAAAGAGTTTTTAAGACATAAAATTTAATTCATTTGATCCAAAAATAGTTTAGGATGTTAACAAGAATTTTAATATGATTAATTTTCTTATTAAGTTTTGAAAATTGTTTTTCAAATAAAATTTGTATTAAATAAAATTTATTATGTATGGGAAATTATCAAATTGGATTTGATTTAATATTTCTAAATCTTAGAAATATTATTTTAAAATTTATAGATAAATTAAATAATTAGAATTAAAGCATGTAATAATTTTATTATACATATTAATGTGTTTTTATGATTGAATGGTTGTAAAAATAAATAGGTTTTGCATGTCCTGCCTTTTCTCTATTTTTCTTCTGGGTTGTAAAATATTTCTCTCATCTAATTCCCCTCGAATGTAACTCAAGATTTCTTATACAATTATATAAATCTTATGTAATTTTAAAATTTAGAAATTTAGATAGGAAAATTTATTTTGTAATCCAAGACAAAGAAAGAATGACAAAAAAGGCCACAACAATAGTGCTAGCAAAAGACTTATGAAGATTTGCAACAGTTACCTAGGTTTTGACCACCTAATTTTCTTTGATGGCTCGAGAGAATTAGTTTAGATATGTTCATAATTATATAATTAAAATGGCATGATTGGGGTGTCTGTTTATATATAATTTTTATATATGATATATCACTAATGCTATGGAATGAGACTTAATTAAAATAACAAATCTCTCATCAATATATTAAGTATATGTTAAGAATATGATTTGTTGCCTTCCAGTTTTATATGCATAAAACCAGAGTTTTATTCATGGATAACTTGTTGAGCTACTCAAGGTTACCGGTAATCAAATATGTTTAATTCTATAAAATTAGGTCCTAATTAATTAACTTAGATGATTTGAATGAGTTACTTATGATCATATAAGATTAGAGGTAGTAGTTAAGCAAAACATATATGATATGCTTAGACAAAAGTTATCACTCAACTGATCTAGGAGTCATATAAATATGTGATTGATAAGCTATGTAATCTACCTTATTTAATTTATTTTGATTTGTTGAGTTATTTAAGGTCACATAAATTAAATGGGATCCTAACACACTAGGAGATCTAAGCAAGATTTCTTGAATTAATTCTGAGGGCTATTAATTTACAGGAAAATAGTGGGAGATAAACTTATAATTAAAGACCTTATATAAATTTGGTTATAAATATTTATGCATGAAATCAATACTCGTTATCTTTACATGAATAGGTTGATAGATTACCATGAGTAAAAATAAACATATCCTTATATAGCATATTTAATGCTAATAAATTGATTGAACCAAACTTCTTGAAGTGATATCAAAATGTGAGAATTGTTCTCCAACAAGAATGTTATATATTCTTGAAAATACAATTCCTCATGTTCTTAACAAAGACGTTGATAACAAAAAAAAAAACTGATTATCAATGTCATATTGATGACAATGAACAAGCTACATGTGTGATGTTAGCCACCATGTCACTTGAACTTTAAACACAACATGAGAATATAGATACCCATATAATAATTATGCATCTCAAAAGTTGTTTGACGCGGCTAATGCACTGAGAGGTATGAGACCTTTAAGGAATTGTTATGCAGTAAGATGACAAAGGATTTCTCGATGAACACCTAAGTGTTGAGGACGATTAGCTATTTTAAGATATTAGGCCAATTGATCTTTGTCATGGACCATGAGTTAAGCATTGACTTGATCTTGCAATCCAAGCATAAAAGCCTACATATGGCATCAAGAATGATAAGGGAACTTGCCATCATTGTGGGAAGGACAACCATTAAAAGAGGAATTACAAAAATTATCTTACAACCATGAATAATAAAAAGCTTATTGAATTTTTTTTCTTCAAGTGTGTTTATGATTGAATAAAGGTAAAATGAACCTATGAGTTAATAATGAAGCAAGGTTTGTCACAATAAATTTGTCAAATAAACTAATACTAGAACTTAAAAATTTTTATTTTATTCTAACACTTTATAGAAACATTGTATCCATTTTTTAATGGATTAAATTTATTATTAAGGGTAATTATTGTTCCTTTTATAATAATGATGTTTATTATGGATTTAGTACTTATACAAATGGTTTGTATATACTTGATCTTGAAATGTCCAAGTTCAATATAAATTGCAAGAAGAAAAAATTAGATAATCAATATCCATAATATTTATGGAATTATAGACTAGGTCATATCAATAAAATAAGAATCACTAAGTTATATAAATAAGGATATTTGATCCTTTTGATTATGAATTATATGAAACTTGTAAATCTTATTTATTGGGTAAGACAACCAAAACACCCTATATCGAAGAGTGAAAGATGTGAATTATTAGGTCTTATACATACAGATGTATATAGACTAATAACGATTTATGTCATAGATGGATACATATATGGCATCATTCATGAGTATCTTAGATATGGTCATGTGATTTTGATGAAAGTCTGAATCATTTGAAATGTTTAAAAAAATCAAATTTAAAATTAAAAAATAAATTAGAAAGAGTAGTAATATGATTTGATCTGATCGAAGTGTGAATACTTTATCAAAATTTTCAAGATTATTTAAAAGAGAATAGGATTCTCTCATAATGGACATCTCCTAAAAGGAGGAATTATAGCATATTGGATATGGTGCAGTCCATAATAAGCTATATAGACCTTCCACCTTTCTTTTAGGGTTATGCCCTACAAATTACTACTTACTTTTTAAATAGGGTTCCATCAAAATCTATTGATAAGACTCCATATGAGATATAAAATGGTAAGAGATCAATCTTATCATACTTAAAAGATTTGAGATGTGATGCTTATGTGAAGTGTATTGTATCTGAAAATGTAGGAGTTAAGTCAGATAAATATAAATTTATAGGATATCCAAAAGAAACTATTGGATATTATTTATATCATCCTGTTGAGAAAACGTGTTTGTCTCAAAATATGCTACCTTTCTAAATAAAAACTTTGTTCTTTAAATAAGCAGTGGGAGAAAAATAGATCTTGAAGAAATTCAAGAACCACAAACTGACATACAAATAAAACCTAAATCTAAGGCTATAACATTGGATGTTCAACCTGAAGCTTAAGAAATATAAGAACTATACAAATATGATAGGACATGTCATGCACTAATGAGATATAGACTTCTCATAAAAGCTAAAAAAGACTAGTTGCTCATACTTGATGACCCTACCAGATACTTGGAACCAATATATGTTATTGATTTTAAGAAATAACTTGAGGCCATTAAATTTGAAATGGATTTTACATACATTAGTCAGGTAGAGACCTTGGTTGATCCACTTGAGGGGATAAAACATATTGGATGTTAATGGGTTTTTAAGAGAAAGATTGGCATGAAAAGCAATGTACAAAGCTAGACTAGTTGACAAAGGTTACAAACAATGACAAATAGGTTGACTTTGATGAAACCTTCTTACCGAAAACTATGTTAAAACTCATAAGGATTTTTCTTGCTATAGCTACATAACATAATTATAAGATTTGGCAAATGGATGTCAAAACTATATTCCTGTATAGGGAATCTTCAAAAAGAAGTGTATGTGACACATATGAAAGTTTTGAATCTAAAGAACTTTTCAATAAAGTATGCAATCTATAAAAATCCTTTTATGGACTTAAGCAAGCTTTAAGGAGTTGGAATATCCATTTTGATGAAATAATCAAATAGTTTGATTTCATTAAAAAAAAATGGATAAGCCTTGTATTTATAAAAGGTTACTAGCACTAAAGTTGTTTTCCTAACATTATATATAGATGACATATTATTAAATAGAAAATGACATTTCTTTACTCTAGTTAGTAAAGATCTGGTTGTCCAAGAATTTTTCCATGAAATATATGAGAGAAGCAACCTATATATTGAAAATAAAGATCTATAAAGATATATCTAAAAGGTTGTTTGGATGTCTCAATCCATGTACATAGATAAGATGTTGAAACGGTTTAAAATGAAAGAATCCAGAAGAGGATACTTACATATTTTGCATATGATATGTCTCTTCAAGGATATGTGCCGTAAAACACAAGTTGAGAGAGATAGGATGAAAATAATTTCATATACTACGGATATAAGATCCATAATATATGTGATGCTATGTACAAGACTAAATGTATCTTATGCTTGGAGCATAATGAGTAGATACTAATTTAATCCAAGTAAGAGTCACTGAAATATAGTTAAAAATATTTTAAAATACTTTAGAAGAATTAAGAATGTTTTTTGGTCTATGGAGTGGATGAACTAGTAGTTCATGGTTATTTAGATGCTAGTTTTCAATAAGATATTAAAAATAGAAAATCAAATCTTGTTATATTTTACTCTAAATAATGGTGTTGTAAGTTGGAAGAGTTCCAAATAAGATGCCAAAATAGATTCTGCAACTATAGTTAAGTACACCTTTATGTTTGAGGGAACAAAATAGGATGTTTGGTCAAGAAATTCATTAATGAACTAATTGTGCTTCCTAGCATTGTTGATCCAGTAGCCCTATATTGTGATAACAATAGAGTTATTGCATAAGCAAACGAACTAAAGTTTCATTAATGATCTAAAATATACTCAAACAATTCCAATTTATTGCAAAATCATAAAAAAAGTTAGATATAAAGATAAAGCAAGTATCTACTGAAAAGAACCTTATAGACCCTCATACTAAGCCAATATCTTAGTGAAAGCATTATTGTCAAGTAAAGTAATATGGTATTTGATATATGAGTGATTAGCTTTAATACAAGTGAAAGATTGTTAGTGTATATGCCTTGTAGCCAATCAATTGGTTGCACGTGACATTAACTTTGTTTATGTAAATATATTTAATTTATTAATTAAGGCTTATTTATTTTTAATATTCATAAAATGTTTGGTTAATGAATTAAATATTTGATTAATAAATCTAGAGTAAAGATAAAGTCATTGGGATAAAAATATAATTATAGGGTTCATATTGCATTAAAGCGTTATTCCTAAAATATTATTGGTCAATACTCTATTAAGACTAGATATTAATTAGAGTTGTTGAGACTGATACATATTATATTCTTTTCTTTGTGAACAGAAGCAGTTATTCTCATAAGTTGAGGTATGAGGGATACCTAAAACTAATATATAGGTGCTTGTCAGATGATATGTTCATTGAATTGACTTATATGAGAATTCCAAGTGGAGAGATCACTTGTGTCTATGGAGATGCTCATGTGATGATTTTGTAAGTGATCCTTAGACTTGATATCACTAAATTATCTTATATAGAGAGTGTTATGTTTTGATCCTATTACATATTGTCCTTATTAAGGGTAACAGATGAGCAGATATTGGACATAACATAAGCCATATGAAGGTATTTAAGTAATCGAGAGAGGATTCATCACTCTTGGTGAATTAGAAAAAGTATTTCATCTGTTCTTAAATAGTATTAATTGTAAATCTTTGCACAAGGTGGAATGAAATTTGTAAAGAGTTCAAGTTTTATTCAAAGAATCAATGACTATGGTGTTAAGAACAAAAATGATTTGACATAGTAGACACACTTCATGCTAGAATGCCTAAATCAAAAGATTGTTGATGAAGGGATAATAATTATACCGAGAAACTAGTCTTTAAAAGGTTAAGTCAAACTACTTATGATTTATCTAATATTTAGGGGATCATGACAAGTTTCTAAACATTGTACTTAATCTTCAAATATAAATCAATCAATTATTGAATTAATAGTAAATTAATTTATTTAATCCTATTTTATTTAGAATTGTGATTTGTACTTAGGCCAACTTATAAGGGAACCTAATGGGTCATACATAGAAGAACCACTGGTTAAAAATTAAAATGGGATGATTAATCAAGTGTGGCTTGATTATAAATAAGTTTTTGAAATTGAGGAGTAGAGTGTAATTTATACAGGGAATTACAATTCTAAACCTAGAAAAATTTAGAGACTTGATAGAAAAAATTTCTAAAATTAGCTTAAAATAATTATATGATATTATATAAAGGGAAAATTGATATGTTTCCATTTATAGGGTTTTAGGTTTTCTTATAAATGGAAAGTTCTGCATCTTATTTCCCGTAGATAGAGTTTTAAAGTGAGAAGAGTACAATACATAAACACCCAAACATAAAAGAAAAGAGCTAGTACTCTAAGGCATACCAATCCCTCTATCCTAAAAGGATTTAAGAGATTTCTCATTGATGGTTCATGTGGATTACCGTTAGAGGCCAGACAATTGGATAACTTGAGGTTTGAGACAACCCAGCTTTGAAGCATATATTCAAAGTCAAAAAGAAATTCAGATCTTCAGGTAAACTTCAAATAAACCATAAACAACTCTAGATCTGTATAACATGATCATCGGGACTCCCAACAAATTTTTAAATTTATCATTTTCGCTACGTGTATATATTTCAGGAAACCCAACAACCATGCCATATGGGTGTTTTAGTTTCTAAAGACTACTTAAACCATAATGTATGGGGATGGCAATTGATGTTAATAAACTAAGTAACATTAGTTTCTTAGTTTCAAAATACTACTTGGACCACAATGTATTGGGGTGATATCTTATGTTATTGGAGTGGGCAACATTAGTATGACATATAATTATCAATTTTATTAGTTTGGATTGAATTGGAATGGTTACCAAGTAATATCGGTATCATATATGAATTATCAATGTAATCATCCTAGATTAGAGTGATGAACGATTTACATTTGTTTACGAATGAACTGTCAATCAGATCAGCTTTAATTGTTGTGATGATCGGGTTACATTGGTGTTACATAAGAATTATTGAACTGCTTTGACTTGGTTAGAGTGCTTGTTTCTTTTCCAAATTAAATACAATACCACCACCTTTATGGAAGAGTTATCAAAGTGATCTAACTTGGTTAGATTGTTTGTTGCTTCTCCAAATGAAATCCATTGCTCTCATCTTCTAGGTAAAGTTTATATCCCATCTTTATATGAAGATACCATATAGGAGGGCATTGTTTACTCCCAAATTTGATTTTGGATTTGGGTTCACACAACATCGAGTTGAATTGGAATATGTAGGTTATGGCTTAGACATTAGTCAATATTGTATTGGATTGAAATGTAATGGTTACATATCAGGCCTATTAAAGCTGAATTTCTAGAATCTAAGTAATACATTTTTCAAAGGACGCAAATAATAGCGGTCTTAAAGTTATTAATTCAAATTCGAGTAGGATTTTTTAAATTTATTTAGAGTCAATTACCAAAGAATTTGATGTGAACCCCGTGGATATTGATCACATAACCCACAATCAAGATCAACACAATCCTAGAAAGCAAAAAATCAAATTTGATAAGAAATGTGACATAAAGATTACCTGAACCAAGACACCAAAATTATTGAAATGAACCCCATCTAATGATTAGTGAATCATAAATGAGAAGTATAAAGAAGATGTCATGAAATCAATTTTTCTTTGATAAGTCAAATTCATTTCATTAGAAAACCAAAGAATGTGAGTATCATCATACACACACATTAACAATATTATTTTGAAATCAAAGTCTGTAAACAAAAACTAAATACAAGCTAAATAATCCTATTTACAATTAAAAAAAAAACATTCAAAACTATTTAGAAAAAATAATACAAGAGTTATAAATGAAATAGAAAAAAAAATCTTAAATCAATTAAGAAACTAATATAAGTCGACCTTATTACAAAGCCTTCTTGATGTTTGATTGACCTAAGATTATATTACAAAGCCTTCTTGATGTTTGATTGACCTAAGATTATAATCATATATAAAATAAGACATTTGAAAATCTCTGGTAAAATTGCATCTCAATCCAACGATTGAATTAAAAATTATATTTGTTAGCGTAAAATTGTGCGTTATGAAAAATCAGCCCAAAACTAATTTTATCTCCCTAAATAAGCATAGAAATCTTTGTAATAGCTTATGTCTATTAGTTTCCTTCTAAAATATGAAAAATCCTAAAATATTCTACCAAAATATCTTTGTAATATTAGAATTAATTGTTCAAACAAGGTTGACATCATAACATCAACCCTAAGCCCCATGTTGTTGAAGAATTGGGCTTTTATTGCACTTGGATTAGGTTGATTATAGACTGCCTCATATATGTTGTAGCCTCCTTGAAGTTAGTTTTGGCTCAAATATGCTAAACAAGCCCATTTAGTCCCCCATTTAACTTATTGACCCTTGACCTTGTGATAGACAAAATCAGCACCTCTATTGAATCCTTTATATTGGTAAGCTAGTTTGTATCATCCACTCTCTCCTCAAAAGAATCTAACTTCAAATCATCAACTACATCAAACGAAAAAAGATCAAAAATATTGAAAGTAGCATTAACATCATACTCACCTAGTCGATCGATTTTGTAAACATTATCATTAATCTTTTCAAGGACTTGGAATGACCATCTCCTCACATATGCAATTTTGATTTTTAATGGGCCTGAAACCTCACCTTGTGCATATGCACCCAAACCTAATAACCTGGTTGGAAAATAACATGTTTATGCCTTTTATTTGCCTTGGATGCATATTGGTCATTCTTCTTCTCGATATGTTGTCTTACACTCTCATAGAGTGCCTTCTCCATATGTGTTTTTCTATTATAATCAAAATTAACCCTTTCATCAATAAGTAAAGAAATCAAAGCCAAAATAGTTAATGGATTAAAGACATAAACAATCTCAAATGGTGAAAAATCAGTAGCAAAATGTGCAATATGATTATAAGTAAACTCAATGAATGGTGAACAATCTTCCTAACTTTTAAGGTTCTTTTTTAATAATAGTATGTAAAAGTATAGTTAAAGCTTATTTACTATTTTTATTTGACCATCTATTTATGGATGACATGTAGTCAAAATAAAAGCTTAGTTCCCAACTTTCTCCATAAACTCTTCCAAAAGTAGCTAAGATACTTAACATCTTGGTCTGAAACTATGCTTCTAAGAACCCAATGAAGTCGTATTATCTCTCTAAGAAACAAGTTTATTGTATTAATTGCATCATTTATTATATGACATGTTATAAAATACATCATCTTAGAAAACCTATCAACAACTATAAATATAGAGTCTTTACATCTTTTTTACCTAGGTAAATCTAAAACAAAGTCCATGGAAATACATATCCAAGGTTTCTTTGGTACAGGCAAAAGGGTATACAATCCATACAGTAAGACTTTAGACTTTGCTTTTCTAGATGTAATGCATTTATCACAAATTGTTTGTACATCATTTTTCATTTTAAACCAAAACAATTGTTCATGGAATACATCTAAAATCTTTGTGACACTGAAATGTCCAATTAAACCACCGTCATGTGCTTTACTAACAAGCAATTCACATATAGAACTCATAGGCACACATAATCTATTATATTTAAACAAATATCAATCAAGTCTATAAAATTTACCAAAATCTGAATTCTCACATGCATGATATACATTAGAGAGATTGTTATCATTCATATACAATTCCTTCACAAACTCTGTCATAATTCAATTTTTGACTCCCTGTTTTCTAAATATTTTCAAAATAAAAGAAAATGTTCTTAATGTATTTGCATCATTTTCATCATTTTTTCAAAAGAATTCAAAATTCAAAAAATTTGTTTTCAACATTTTCAACTATTAACACGCACATTTCAAAATCTTTGATTAATTCTTCTCGTTGAGTTAAGGTTGATGTTGCCAAATTCAAAAAAATAAGAAAAATAAAAAGTAAAATCATAAATAGGAAACGAGATAAAAAGTGAAAAGGAAGAAAATAAAGGATCAAATCTTTAGGTTGCTTGGGAACCAAGCAATTAAATGGAAGAAGATAAAGTTTTTACCTATAAATAGTGAAAGATTCTCACGCGGGGGGGAGAAGATGTCAAAAAATGCCTAAACAAATTCCGCGTTCCTTTTTTTACAATGCCAATTGCCACTTTTATTGTCAACATACACAAACTTATAGCCACCAGCACACAAAATATTTCTCCCCCTTTTTGAAAAAAACAAACCCATTATCCCTTGTGAAGAGAAGGTGAAAAAAAAAACACTCAAATAATTAATTATCATTCACCTTCCAATAACCGAGCATCATCCCCCCTACTACCGTGACCCCTTGGTTCCCAGCCTCTGATCCATGACAGCACCACCTGACAGCTCCATCATTAACGGTTCCCTCTTCTTTGTGACAACCCATCCAACAACACCAACGACCACCTTTTCTACACTACCAACCCACACACGGCTAAAACTCATTTTCAACTCTTCTCCTTCATTTTGTTGAAGCCAGCAGTTTTTTTCTCCTCCCCCAAACACCAGTAAACAACAAGACCACATTTATAGTAGTAATCTCTTCCTCTCTAACCCAATTATAGACCAACAACACCCACTAACTAGTGCTGCCTCCTTCCTTTATTTTCAGACCCAAAACTGATAGCCCTCTTCTTTCTCCATAAAACAAACGACATTAATCCTTTTTATTATCTAAACCAACACCACAACCTCTACAATAATAGTTCCTTCAACCCAAAGACAACACACCAGCATTAATCATATTGACATCAGCCCTAAGCCCTTGGTCTTCATAAGTTAGTCTTCCCTTCTAAAATGACAAATACATATCTATAGAGAAGAAATGAAATTGTTTTTGTTTGTGGATTTTCCTTGGTTTTGCAAGTGGTGATAGCCCTCATCGCCAGCACAGGAAGAATGAGAAGAAGGAGCAGATCCCGATCCACCTATTTTTTTCTCAATAGCAACGATGCTTGGTTCCACATGCCGGTAGTGGCAGTGGCGCGTAGAGCACATGTGTCGCCACTATTCCTGCGATCCTAGAATCTTCCAATGTGGTTGTATTTTTTGATGTTTTTTTAGCATGTGTTAAAAAAGATAAAATGATGATTTTTTTTTAATTAACCAAGTGTTTTAATTGCATATGGCTAGTTTCTAAAAGTTTTTCATGTATATTTTCTAAACAAACAAAAAAATGTATTTTTATCATGTTTTAAAGATACAAAATGAATATCGTAACTAGTTTATTTATCCATTAAGATTTGGCTAAAATTTTAAAAATACCACAAAAATTAATTGGTTTAATTAATATTCGAGGTATGAATTTTACAATATAATGCATACTCCTGATATTAAATTAAATGAATCAATAGCAATAAACATTAGGAATAGTTGTAAACTTTATTATTTGAGAGTATAAAATTATATTGTAAAGTTTACCCTCTTATATTAAAGAAACCAATTAGGAAATAAATGTGATGCTAAAATATAGACCCTAGAACAATTAGGATTTAACTTGATAAGGTAGAAACTTCCTCATGAAGGGAGATATGTCATGAACTTTAGATGAGACCAACAAATAGAAACATGACTTAGAATAACAATCAATCAACAATGCAGTTTACCATGGGTAGGGTACACTAGGATGATATGTCTTCCCCTTGCACAACTAGTCCCCTTACCTAGACTCTTGTAGACCATAGGTTTTCTAGAACGATTAGGATTTAACTTGATAAGGTAGACCTCCTCATGAAGAGAGATCTGTCATGAACCTTAGATGAGACCAACAAATAGAAACATGACTTGGAATAACAATCAATCAATAATGCAGCTTACCATGGGTAGGGTGCACTAGGGTGATATGTCTTCCTCTTGACATAATAAACTTAGCTAAACATAATGAAGAAGAGAAACATAAATAAACAAAAGGAGAACATGATTATACAAGTATAGTAAAGGAAATGAAAGGCATAAACAAGAGATTAATGAAACTATAACATGAAATAAAACTAGAACATTAAAACTACAAAGAAAGAAAGCAAGTAAGGAAATGATATTGACCTGAAAACCAAGATGCCTAAATGCATGGAAAATGCCTCCTTTTATAGGCCAAAATTCAGAACTATTGATTTGATGACTAATTATTAAGTGGGTGGCCACCTCTTGACTTGGTAACAATCTTTATCTTCTTGTCTGCAGAAAACATCATTGCTAACATCAGAATTGGAGCAGATAGTCTTTATGAAAGTTCTGGGAAATTATCTCAGCTTTCCAACAAAATAAGAATCGGTGCATTTGGACATCTAGAACTCAAGATATGGGCTGAATACTAAATAGTGTCTAGGCTGCAGGACAGAACGGTCCTTTTGAATCTTGGACTCTTCATGAAAGTTTTAGGCCTATGTCTTAGCTTTCCATACATATAAACCAGACCTAAATCCAAGTTCTACAGCTCCAGTTATGATCCAATAATCGAATGGTGTTCCAGTTTGGACTAAACCAACATCTCTTTTCTACTCTCTTTGTCTTCTCAATTTCAGTAGTTAAATTCATCAATCAATCCTTTGATTTATGTGATAGGCCTGCATTTAAGATGAATATTTACCATAAATTAAAGGTATCTTATATTATTAGATATGTTATTATAAAACATGCTCTAGTTAAGGAGATATTGATACTTCAAGTGCAAAATGATGATATAAAACCTTGATAAAAATGTACTTTTAAGTACTAATCAATAAGCATTCATGCATTCATGCTTTGGTGTCTTAAATGTCATGTGTGCATATCCTGGTTGAAATATAAATCCCTGAAAAGCTCAAATCCACAGGGTTTACAACACCCGACTTTAATAGAAAAACATGAAAGATGAAGAACACGTTCACCATGATGCCCACTTCTAAAAAAATTTGGACTCTCTAAAGGTCAATATGGCTTGCCTCACTAGCTTTCTCAAGTAAAGGCTCAAAAACATCTTCGGTGAAGGCCTGTCTAATTTTTCTATGAATTTTGTCCAGACTCAGGCAACAATTCAGCCTAAAGAAAGGATGGGTGGACAGAGTTAGGAACCTCGATGTAATATAGCATTTGGGTAGTAAACAATACTTGCATCGACCCCAATAGTTATGGATGCATTCGCTAATGAATCTCACTAGACAAATCCTCTAAGGATATTGATCATGATAAGATAGCAGCATTAGAAAGCAAAAGTAAGGGTTATCGAAGGCATTGATTTGTATGATCCTGTTCAAACCGTCGAGATGTGTCTAGTCCCAAATATGGTTGTACCAAAGAAGTTCTATATACCTGAGTTTATAAAGTACACTGGAACTCACTACCCTACCACTCACCTCAAGTTCTATTTCAACATAAAGGCAGAAGTTATGCATGATGAAAAGTTGTTAATGCACTTCTTTTAAGATAGCTTGAGTGAGGCTGCATTAAGCTAGTATATAAAGCTAAATGAAATGCAAACCTAGAGTTGGAAGGATCTTTTACATGCTTTCATTAAGAAATGTAAATTTAACATGGGCATGGCTCTAGACAAATCTAGTTTATTAGTGTTGGAGAAAGGAAGTCATAAATAAGTTTAAGAGTATGCTCAACAGTGGAGAGAAAAGGTTGTTCAAGTTAATCCATATCTACTTGAGAAAGAAATAATCAATCTATTTCTAATACTTTTAAAGACCCTTATTTTGATCATCTAATAGGTGCTCCAACCTAGTACTTCACTGACATGGTGATAGTGGCTAAGAGAATTGAACAAGCCAAAAAACCTGGTAAAATTGCCATGTGACCTGCTTAATGGAAACCCCATTAGTTCCTGAAACACTCCCTCAAACTTTAGCAACATGTCTTCAAATTGTTTTGGAATCTCACTCTGAACCGAACTTGTCTCCCGAACCTGCAAAAACAAGCCTCGTGCTACCCTTCTCATCTCTTATAAAAATATTGGTCAATAGTCTATCTTTGACCCCTCAACCTCAACTCTCATACCTTTAATCTAAACCTGTTTACCACAATGTTGGAATTCCATTATCAAGTTCGTGAAGTCCTAAAGAATTGGCCCACGACTTTTAAGCCATTGGATTCTCAAAATGATATCACAAACACCCAATTGAATAATGTAGACTTATGTAATGAACTGACCATCCTAAATTAATAATTTAACATCTGAACAACTTCCCTTACTTTATATCCTTGAACCATCAGTAATGTTCACTCCAATGAGCCTATGTCTAGAAACATTTAGCCCAACCCTTTTAAACACTCTTGGATGTAAGAAGTTATATGTACTCCTTGTGTCTATTAAGGCCATAAAATTATAGCCATTTGATTTAACTTCCACCCTCATAGTTTTAGGATGCGGATTCCTAATGATAGCATGAAGGGATATGCCTACTTATTTTATGCTTTCCTCCTTTAGGTCCCTCAAATCAATAAGATCTCTTATCATACCAGTAGATTTTTTTTCAGCCTTCTCCTTCATTTCCTCTATCATGAAACTTTAAATCTCCACACTTGTGCCCCGACCCCCACTTACCATCGCATTTAAAGCAAAGCCTCTTTTATCTCTTATTTCTCTTGATTTGAGCTGGAGTGAGCTTTTGTATAAGAACAACTGATTTGTTTTCAACCTTAGGTTTGGGCTTGTGTTATATCCCGAACCTAAAAACTAGTAAAGCTAGGTTTCCAAGATCTTCTCGTAACTTTCAAGTTGTCCTCTTGTATTCTGGCCAACCTGTAAGCAGCTGTTAAGTTCTAGGGATTCAACAATTATACTCTGATCTTAATCTTCTCCTTTAATCCTTCTAAAAGATAGTTGAGTCAATGAGAATTAGACAATTCTCTAACCCGATTTGAAAGAATTCTTGAGTTTTATAGATCTTTACTGTTGAAGTCTGTTTGATATTAATGAGGCCTTCCATTGGGTCATCATAAGATGTTACTCTAAAACAAATCTGAAGAGCTTTAATAAAAGTCCTAACTTGTGAGAACATTTGTTTTTGTTAGTTCTTGAAACCATGGTTATCAAACCTGGCCCGGGGGTTAACCTGGCTAAGAAGCTGACTTAGCCAAAGGGTCGGGTCCCGGGTTTCATTGGTCAACCCGGAAAATTTTAAAATATATATTTAAAGTTTTAATATTTCATATGAAAAAATTAAGAAAAAATCCATGTGAATATAGACTGTACATGTTGTAAATAATGACGTTTAAAAGAATATTTAAAAAAAAATTTATCCCACATTGAAAAAATACTATGTTATGTTTTTAAGTTTAAGTATTTAAACAAAAAAAGTTTTTTTATCGCACATTGAAAAAACATAACTTTTTTCTTGTGAATATAGAGTATATATACTAAAGAATTTCAAATCTCACATTAAAAAGATATTATGTTATCCTTTTAAGTTGAAGTATTTAAACCAAAAAGTTTTTTATCCCACATTGAAAAAACTTAACTTTTTTCTAGGGAACATAAAGTATATATATACAAAATTGCTTCAAATCCCATATTGAAAAAATAATTTTTTCTTAGGAACATAGGAGTATAAATACTAATGGGTTTCAAATCTCATATTAAAAAAACATAACTTTTTTCTTGTGAACATAGAGTATATATACTAAAAGGTTTCAAATCCCACATTGAAAATATATTATATTATCATTTTAAGTTGAAATATTTAAACAAAAAAAATTTATCCCACATTGAAAAAACATAACTTTTTTCTTGTGAACATAGAGTATATATACTAAAGAGTTTCAAATCCCACATTGAAAAAATAACTTTTTTCTTGGAAACATAAAGTATATATATAAAGGGTTCTAAATCTCATATTGAAAAAATAAAACATTTTTCTAATATTTATATAGTGAACTTTAAAAAGTGTAAATAACCAACCGAAAAAATATGAAAAAAAAGGGTATAGGAGAAAAACCACATTTAAAAAAAAAAAAAAAGAGGTCTCGTCCAGGTCATGGGTCGACCGGGTTTGGCTGGGTCGTTGCATGGCCTGTTTTTTAACAAACTCGGACCGGTCCAACTACCGAGTCCCGGATCGACCTGCCGGGACAATTTGGGTTTAATATCTATACTTGATACCATGTTATAGCCTTTCTTTCCATCTGAAAACAGGCTATCTATAAATAGCTTGTTGTGGTGGTGTATTGTGGAAGTTGAAGAACTGGTTAGCCTTTAGTTTAGGATTTGTTAATTTAATTTGCTCTTTTCAATTTTGTTCTTCCCAATTAAGAACTCCCAATCTCATTTCGCAGTTCCAATTTCAATTCAATAAAAACACATCAATATATTAACTATTTTTCTTGAGTTTATACCCAAAGAAAATAAAAGAATCCAGGTTCTTTACCAATAGTATCAGAGCAGGAGTTCTTAGGACAAAACAATGACAGAAGACACAAGAGTTTCACAACTAATAGAAGCAGTAGCAGGAATGAAACTTAATTTGCTCTTTTCAATTTTGTTCTTCCCAATTAAGAACTCCCAATCTCATTTCGCAGTTCCAATTTCAATTCAATAAAAACACATCAATATATTAACTATTTTTCTTGAGTTTATACCCAAAGAAATCCAGATTCTTTATCAATAATATCAGAGCAGGAGTTCTTAGGACAAAACAATAACAGAAGACACGAGAGTTTCACAATTAATAGAAGCAGTAGCAAGAATGAAACAACAACAAGATTTATAGCAACAAAATCAACAGAACCAACAAAATACATTGGAGGAAATTGTTCAGTAGTTAAGGATTATGACAACTAGGATGAACTGGTTATCTAAGGATCAAGGGAAAAGGCCCATGAATCCCCTATCAAACTCTCCCATAAGGTCTGTCAACGGTAACCAGGGGCTTGAGGTGGTTGCTCAAGATGAACCTCAGCCGGTTTAAGTCAACTTGTCTGGAATTTCCCTGTTTTAATACAGAACTAACGAAACCAGGAAATTCCAGAGCAGAGCCTCCTTTAGTAAATAATCCTAAACTAGTTTTTTACGAGATATCCAGAGCAGAGCCTCCTCGGGTAAGGTAAATGTGATTTGCTTCAAAGCAATTTCTTATCTCCTCTACTAATCCATCCTCCCAATTTATTAACTGAATTCCTAGAGTTTAAATTTGAAATAAAGATTGTAACTGGCTGGCAAGGATCCTGGGCTGCTGCGTTATATGACTAATTCTTCTCCAATATGGTGGCGGTCTCCACTTGTTAATTTTTACCCCTCCTGAACTGATATGCTACTGTGCCTTTTTTACTCTAAAGAGATGTCTCTGCCACGCGCCACCCCTTTAATGAAGAAGCATTCGCAGCCGTCCACCTGAGTATTGTTCCCTTTACCCGTTTCAACTTCTTCTTCCTCTTCTTAGAGTTAGAACAAGGAACACTGCCCTAATCACAATCGCAAGAATGGCAAGATCTTGCTAGACCATCACAGAAAAGGAAGAGCTCATGAAAAAAAAAAAAGCAAAAGCATTACAATTATTCTCGTGTTAAAAGGAGGAAGGATCTGGACCGGCGCCAACATGGCTCCATAGTTCTCATGCCTCCCTTCCTAGCCACTTGGACATATCGATGTTTGCCAACTTTTTATTTTACACAAACCTTTTTCTTTTGGAACACGTTGTTTTGTTTGACGTGGCAAACAACACGTCGTCGTCTCAAACCCAAAATTCATTGCCGTAGATGGAAGGGAGAGAAAAAAATTGACCACAAACCACACGCCTCCACCGAATTAAAGCAGCAAACTACAGAAAATCCCACCCAGCTGGATATCCAAGCAATATGTTCCATCCAAATACAAACTATTAGGGGGGGGAACCAAAAATCTCTATCCAAGAAAAGTGTGAACCAATATTATCTTTTTATAGCTAATTGTTGAGCATGTTATTCTACATCCTGGTAATGCAACTGACCAGGGAAAACAAATTTGACAAGAACGAAAAGGAATAAAAGACTAGGTATCAAACATTGTTACTTGGTTCGGTCCTTGGCCTATAAAAGTACTAAAAAGTCAAGAAATAAATCCAATTTAAGCTCTTGGATGATCTGGTAACCGTTTCAGGTCCATTTCAACTTGATGGATTGTCCATTGCATGTTTTCCAATTTCTGCAGGACGAGGCCAACATGAGATCAATGAAAGTATTTTTGACAACAAAGGCAGTATGCAGACTGGTGTTACCTTTACAATATCATGGTACTGTCTTGCGATTGTGTCAAAGTGAGGATCAACACCTTGATATTCACGCAGGCGTGTAACCTGGTAAGAAAGTTGGCCACAACTTCAAAATGAAGACCAGGATAAAACGGGGGAATAACCCACAAAACGATGGTGACAGAAACAGAACAAAACATTTCCAAGTATTTGGTCAGAAATGGCATTCTGAATTCATGCACTACTAGGAAAATGCAGATCCTTACGCAGCATCTCTTAAGTCATCATAAGAATCATGTTGGACATGAATTTAAGTTACAAGTCACAGAAGTGATTTAGATATCTCCATAGGATGATTACATAGCATGCACAAACACAAAAGGAGTGCACAAATTTCATGTCAGACAGTCTTAGAGCAAGCAATGATCAAGATAATATGTGGTCAACTTTGTTAGAGATGTAACGAAACAAACCGCTTTATTGTATGCAATAGAAGCTTCTTCTGTGGCCTCGACAAGATATTTCCTGAAATATAAATAAGATAGATTAAAAAACAGTAATGAACTAGTAAAGAGTACTAAAACACAAAACACACAGACAATAAAGAGTGTCATTGTCAAGTACCTTATTTTATGAAGAGCTGGTATTGATTCCTGAGTATAAGTTTCAAGAAGGAGAACATGCTCCAGAACCCTGAGATGATAATTATAAAATTCAAAGGTTAACATTTCATCACCCAGAATTGCATCACAGCTAAAAGGTAACAAGAAATAGCCATTGATTTCTGGTATGTATTATGTATGACATGTACATATCTGTTAATTTCCTCCTCTTGCACTCATGGGATGGCAATCTAAACAGCAGATAGCATAACAAACCTTAGTTTTGCACTCATGGTCTCACACCTTTTACACAACCAAGTCTTCTGTAGTTCATCCTATAAAAAAGTTAGAAAATGGATTTAGAAGTGCATCTAAGTAGGAAGACGAATGAATTATAATGAAATCAAATTGATTCAATGAAAGTTTCGGCAGCAAATTGGACCCTGAACTTTAGATAACTTATCCCATCCACCTGCTTTTGGAGCCTTTTTTCCCTTACCCCAAGACTTCATTTAGCTTCCATCAGCAAGAAAATCTAATATAAAAATTCAGGATTAATCCTACTGAAAATTGTTCTTATGCTGCTGTGGCATCATACATGGCCAGCTACACTTAGCAGACATATGGGAGTCTACTTAGATACAATTTTTCATGTTATTCTGAAACACGGATACAGTCATTTAATGAAAGAATCCAACAACCAAACAGTGAGAAAATAATTGATTTAATACATGTTTGGTTTGATCAGTTGGCATGCATGTGTGCTCTCTCCCACAATTTCCATGGCCATGTTCTTCTTACGAAAATAAAACCAAATCAAACAGAAAATTAACCTCATAACCACAATCTCATGACTATCATCCAAATGGAGAAACCCAGATCAAATTGCAAGTAAACAATTGCTGATCAATACTCCTATAATAATCCTCTTGGTCATGCCAGCCAATGGAACCTCCATGGTAAGGAACTCAAGGATGATCACACATTTAAATCTATCGCCAGATTTCAGAATTAGATCCACTCCAGATATCCTAAAAGCAAGCATGTTGAAAAAAACAAGCCAGCCAGGACCTGCTTGAATATGATAATAACAACCCAGTGATTCAACCACCTTTTGCCATATGTGAGCACCACGAAACAACAAATGAGCCACAATTGCAAGTCTAAACAATAGCGGAGGTTAATTTTGGAAGTTGATATGGTAATAACTAATACACCATTGAAGACATTGGTGACTGCAGGTTCCGATGTGCCACTATACAAGCTGGAAACAATTTTTGTCTGAGGCAAGACTGGCAGAGCCTTGAACTAGTTCAAAAGTGAGTCTCTGGGGAAAGAGAGTGGGGTCAAAAACCTTTTTTTTTTGTGCTTTCGTCAGTCTTGTTACCAATAAAAGGAAGGAAACGAAAACATAAGTTCTGGTTTTTCTAGACTAGAGAGGTGAGAGGAAAGCAGGTGATTTTTTTTTCCTTTTCTATATGATGAAAATGAGATACATTTTTTTTTTTCAAATCACCATTTTTTTTTCAAGCACTTAGTTTCACAACCTTAGCAGTGCTAAAGATATGCAGCAAATTGTTAACCTACATGGGGTAAAGGTACTAAAATGCTAGCATTTCCATGGATTTCCCTAAAGAGGAGAACATTGAGAAAGATGTGCCTATAGAATTAAAGAAAGCAATTATCCTCTAAGTGGAAATAAAGTGTCATGTGAGTAAAATAATCCAAGCAAAAGGTCAAATTTACAAAATAAATTTGACAGCTACACTCTTTGATAATCAGTGTTGGAAAGTGAAATAGCAACATGTGCATTAAATGAGGATGTTCAGATGGTTGTATAGCATAGGAAAGGGCCAATAAGAAATAGGTTCTTTCAAGGAAGGGTCGTACTGGTGCCTAATGCCTATCTGGGATTAACTTATGAGAAGTTAAGGGAAAGCCATCCAAGATGGTTCTGCCATATCCAATTCTGACAGAAAAGCTGCATCAGTGATAGCAATCAAATTAAAGTACTAAGAAAAAGGAGGGTAAGAGGACCCAAAGAAATGATGATGAAATGTTGAAGAATAATCCAGCATTTCTACCAGCTTATGGAATATTTGTCCATGTCAAAACTGATTAAAGATGAACACATGCAGCCAACCCTAAACTAGTTTGGATTGAACTTAATATAGCTGACCTTACGTCATTGGAGTAGCAGCTCCTAGGGCCCATTAAATTGGTGCTTGGCCACAGATGATATTTTTTCCATGTAAGATTACAGGTCATCAATAATAAATACTAAAAGGTCCATGTATCATTAAGGTCACCAAAAGCAATACTAAAATGTTGTGATGCTGATAGAAGCAAACAGGGGAACCAAAACCACCCAAAAATTGAAGTCGGTAGTGAGCATCTTGAAAGTTCAAGGTTCAATATGTTCCTGCTCCTAAGTATAGTGACCAAATACATCTTTAAGCAAAAGTATATAAATTGATTGAAGCATTGTTTAAATTCAACAGTCAAAACAGAGTCTTGATTTTTCAAATTAGACTTACATATTTATGTTGATGTTGCAGCTTCAAATCTTTGACAAGCTTAATAAGGACGCCAAGTATCTGCTCTAAGACCTTTCCAAGACGAAATTATCATGTAATTATTATGCTAGTAAGCAAAACTAAAAAGAAAAGTAAGAGAAAAAAATATTTAAAAAAAAACCATGAAAATTGCATATCTACTTACATTGTAATATTCAGCAAATTTTCTATCTGCAGAATAAAGATCCTCTCGCAGGGCTGCTTCTTCCTTTTCAATTTCCTCAATTATCAACTTGACCCTGATAATGTGAAAAGTAAGTTCATTGCAACATGCAATAGTTTACAATTTTATTAAGATTCGTGGTCCCGCGTACTGGACTGCTCCATAACATAACGTTGCATTATCAAGAAATAACATAACTTTCTGCATTCCATATTGAAGGGTAAAAAATTCAAGAACTAGCGATGAGAGTGTCCAAACCTCTCTGGAAGGCGAGCAGTTGAATTTTGATTAACAGGCATTGAATCTGCATCAGTAAAATATTAAGTCAAATTAAATGACTGTAATACACATGGAAGATGTATGCTACATTTGCTTATTGAACAAGAGCATTGGGTTTTATTACTTAATATGATACCAATATGATACTACCATTAAAATGGTGCATGCGATAGGATACCAATCAAAACACACATATAATGATGATGAGAAACTTTTATTATGAATATAAGCCTTGCTTGGACGATAATATGCAGTGAATTTAGTCTTAGTTGGTTGCTTTTGCTAAATTATAAATATTATGTTGAAGTACCACCGCGTTAAACTTGAGCAAGAGCCAAAAACAGCACCTAGTTCATTGCTTTCTTGACAAAATTGCTACGCCCTCACATATCTCCCAGACCAAATGCAGTGCAAATTCATACATCAATACAAACTAACAGGTTATATTCTACTTGCATTATCATCATGGTTAAAAGCAAGAATTAGAGGGCAACACTCCATGTTATGCATTATCAAGAGGGCTACCTCTCCCCAAGCAATGACTCGTAGATAGACAGCTACTTGTCATAGATTGTGTATTAGATAACATGCTTATGGTAGATGATAAGAGAAGTGTGAAACTATGCGAGGAGGATGAGGCAATTCACAAGAACCTACCGATATCATCAACAAAAGCATCAGCTAACTTAATGCATTTAGCTTTCAAGCGAGCCTCAACCTCACATGAAAGAGACATCTGATATTCAGCAATGTCCTACAAGAGCTGGCACAGTATCAAATAGATATAATACAGAAAGATAATATATCTGTGTGAGTGTGTTTGTGTGTGTGAAATGTGTGAAGAGAACGTGCTTAAAGCATTATAATAGATTGCATTCCATGGGGGGGAACATACCATCATGAATGGCATTTGTTGAAGATGAGTTTGCCACAAATAGGCAGGTGTTATGCCAAGAAAGCGATTAGGAACGCCACCAACTCCAGGTTCTGTTGAGTCATTATTAGTAAGAAAAGCGGCATTGTTTGCTGCACTTGCAGTGCTGTTTGCAGAACTGTTGGTATAATTGATGGAGTTAGAGGTTGAGCTGATGGTAACACTGGTACTTGTACTATCAAGGGAACTTCGAGACATTACAGTCCATTTTTCAATTTCCTCCTCATGGATCTCACCATCCTTCGATATAAGAGGAAGCCTCAATTTCTGAGCTGCTTCTGCAACGACTAAGCGGTGCTCTAGAGTCTCATAAACCTAAGAATGAAAAGTAGGCAGAAGAAGGTTCTTTTATTGAATCCAGATCCTCAAATACACCTTCAATTACAAGTAAATTAAAAGGAGTGAAAAATCAATTATCCCGGAATTCGATCTATATTGGATATCCCGGTAAGCAATTATTTAAAAAAAAATAAAACCAAGACACATGGATCAACATTTAGTAGAATAATTTGATAAATTATTTATTTCAGCGTTTTTTCTACTTCAACGTGTTTTTGGTTCTGAACTGAAAATCACTTGTCATTATCGGGAAAATTAATTTATTTTTAAAAAAACCTGAGGAGAGCTGTTCGAGCCTTGGACATCTCGAATTCCTCCAAGATTAGCCATGGAAACACCCTGCTGTTGATACTCTTCCACCATGGCAATTGCTTCACAATAAATTGCCTGCATTGTCATCATTTTTCTTTTAAATATTATATGTATAACACTCGAAAACACTCGGTTACCTATATATATAATAGAGGAGGAGGAGGAGGTGGAGGAGGAGGAAGTACCAGAGCTTCTAAGTAGCGCAATCTCTCCCTGGACATCTCCTCTCTGGCCTGAAAAATTATCATATCATTATTAACCATTTAAACACAGAAATAAAAATGGTAGCGGTGGTGGTAATAGTAAATAGCACTGACGAGTTGGAGGTCGGAGAAGGCGGATTTGGAGACAAGAGATCCGTCGGGCGCCAAACAGTGCCGTTCCAACTGATCAATCACCTGGCTCACATCCGCTGCTAATCCTGGGTTTTGCACTCCTCCTCCCTTCACCATTGATTTATTAAAAAGCCGTCGTCTTTCTTGTTCTTCTCGATGTGGTTTATCAAGTCAGCCGATTAGAAGAGAATGGCTGAGGATATTGCTGCTTTCTCACCCACTTCTTCTTCTTCTTCAACAAATCTTTGGATTTGAAACCCACGGATCGGAAGCAACCAAAAAGTTGTTGTTGAGTATCATTTGCCTCTCTGAAGTTACCAAAATACCCCAACCAGTGATTTGGGGCTTTTTAGGACCTGTTTTGAGTTGGGATGGGACGCGATTTCACTATTTTATTTTATTTTTTCAAATGTTAATATTAAAAATAATTTTTTAAAATAAATATAATATCAAAGAAACGACGTAACCTATACCACTCTCTTTTCTTATTTTTTTCCCTTTCCTCTCTCTTTACTCTTGTTTGTGTGTGTGTGGAAGGTCGGTCGAGGAAGAACTAAAGAAAGGGATGTGATGGAAGAGGGGAAAGAAATTACAACCTCTTTGAAGAAACTCGATTTGAATTCCAATATTATGACATCTACCCCTTCCAAGTCTTCCCTCTTTTCCCCAGCCCTTCAATCCCCTGGTAATTTAATCACAATTCGCATCTCTCTCTTACAATAATTTCTTGGGTTTGTTTTTCCTTTCATGTATGTGATTGGGTTGATGATAGGATTGTTAAGCTGTCGTCGCCGTCGTCCTGGCAAGTCGAAACCTCCAAGTTTATTGAGCTTGTGCCTCGGAGTTGTTGGTAAGAATTTGCAAGATATTATTGCCCACTTGAGTGACATTTCCATCGCCTTTCCTCCGCATATTAAGGTAAGCTTCTCTCTTTATTTCCTTACGCCCCCAAAAAATTCTCAAACTTGCCGTCTTTCTTGTCCGTCTCTTTGCTAGCATCTCTATGTCGCTTCATTTGTTAGAACCTTTTTTCTTATCAACTTACCAGGTGGTGGTTAGGATGGATTACATTTTCAACTGTCGAGTTCTTCCCTCTTCTTTTTTTTTTTTTTTTTGCCCAATAATAAATAACTCAACAGGTCTTAGGAATTCTTATACGTAAATTATTATCTCCAGTCATGATTTTGGATGTTCGCATCCGTAGTGGAGAATGCCCAGATGTAGTAGTGTGTAAGAGTGTTTAAACTAGACAAAGGACAATTGAATTTGATGCGCACTAATATGAGAACGTAGAATGTTGCTTGCACAGCTTTTGAATTGTTCTCA
>Ga0325410_1000623_pt1 | contig 37286 bp, 33 predicted proteins | sample PopdelMetagenome_16_FD_206182 | JGI IMG/M metagenome (GOLD analysis project Ga0325410, IMG submission 206182) | Populus deltoides microbial communities from Bellville, Georgia, United States - Xylem-PdIQD-R3 | ecosystem: Host-associated > Plants > Phyllosphere > Stem > Wood/Secondary xylem...
TTCTAAACCTCTTATTATAGAAAAACAAAACCTTAAATAGGTTGACATGATTTTTCAGTGATATATTTCTTCTAGACATGAATGGTTAAGGGATGAAAAGTAATTATATATAACATGAATTTCATTGTATCTGCATATTTGGCATCGAGGAACTGGTCAAACGATTAATAATTACATTGTAATAATTCTTTAAATCTTGACATAATTGATCCATACGTGAAAATCAATCAAAAGACATCACTTGGACAAAAAACAAAAAGAAATATAAAGAGAAAAAAAGAAATCCCACGCAAAGAGAGAGAGAGAGAGAGAGAGAAGATTCTTCCACTTATGCAGTGATGAAATTAAGCAGTAATATTTTAGGTGGTTGATTATTCTCAACGCAAAAAAAGCACCGACTGACTGGGCATTCCATAGAAACTGAAATTGATATATAGCCAGTACCTAGCCCTTCCGATCTATGTTAAACAATGTGACAATTAATGGCTTCTTCTTCAATCCTTTATCTTAGCATTGTCCACATGTATCACAGTGCCATTACAACGCCTGTCAAGGATTTGCCTTCTCAACTCCCTCCATAATTCAATCCACAACAACACCCCCATTTTTTTTAGAGTACCTTTCAGTTGTTAACATACACGTTTCCCCTCGCATTTTACACGACAATTATCGAACAAGATTACTCTCTGGAATCTTGATTTTCCTGGTCCGATCGAATTGAAACATTACTATATATAACAGGTACGGTTCATGAGGACAAATCATACAAAAGGTAGGTCCAAAGTCCATGTAAACGAGAGTAAAGTAAAAGGGAACGTGGACTGTGGGGGGGCCAAGTTAGTTTAACGATCATTTCCTGCAATGTGAATGATTGTAACTTGCTATCCTCCTCTTGTTGGCCCTTTAGTTTCTTTTCCTTGAGGTTAAATTGACCTCCTTCCTACCTCTTAATTAATCCTAGGCTGACTTTATGATAACGTGGTTTCAACTGCAAGCCGGGAAAGGTTTTACTAGGGCAAATAGTCAGACCATAACAACACTAATCATGCATGGAGGGACTGCATTTTGGTTTGGCTTCATCACTATATTAAAGTTGTAACAGTATATTCCACTTTCTTCGTGGACAGGCCTTTCCCTTTTATGAGAAGAAAAGAAAAGAAAAGAAAAGAAAACCATACATTTATTAGAGAGAAATACCCTTTTTTTAGCTGTTGTATTTGTGCTAGAAAGTTAATTGGTGCCATGTGTTTTTATTTTGATCAATTTGGCTAAAATGCGACGTGATACATCCCAGACGACGGCATCAACGAGCCTTTCTCGTCAATTGGCCTAATTTTATCAATTCTTGAGAGCTGGTTAGCAGGCATGCAGAAGGTCTTGGATGGGTGTTCTGTCAAAGAGAATGAGGCAGTAACAGTTCAAGATAGTTAGCTGAGCTTGTCCCTGGGGAAAGATAAATTATATTCTCGGACAAAATAAAAAAAAGCCACACAAATTGACTTCTCAAGACAATTATTACGGGAAAAAGAGATTCTACTCTTTTTATCAGACAATGCTGTCCAAACAATAATTCAATACTTTTATTTTATATGCCTTTTCCCCTTCATGTCTAAGTAGGGTTAACGAATAATCATTACGTAATGAAATTTCACTAGTATCATTATATGGCAAAGAAAGAAATATAATAAAATATTGGGTAATTTTTTTTATTAACAGGTCAGCTTACATGCATTTTAATTAATCCCACGAATCCTAAAATTAATAATTATATAATTTCATGAATCCTAAAATTAACAAATTATATAAATCTTAAAACTCTAAAAATTATAAAACTTGAACTATTAATTTTTATAAAATAATTCTAAAACCTAAACAGTTTTAACTATATCCTAGCTAATATTAGAAAACTTTACACGGTATCTCTGTGCATGTCAATATGTAAGTAGTTAATTTGACCGCGAGAATCTATCATCGTTGTTGTCTCTGTCTCTCGTCGTGAAATGTCAGATGTTAGAACATTTGCATCATGGACTTTGCCGGTGGCACATCTTTCCTTTGCCAAAACCCTCAACCACACCTCCGTCACCTAAAGCCCATGTCAGAGTATGAAATGAAAGCTAAAACCTAATTCTGAAACCCAGATCCACTACTTGTTCCCAGGTCTACCATTGTATATATTGGCCTTTTCTATATCTCCTTAGCCCAACCCAACTCCTCCATCCCCATCCTCAAACTGCCCAAATTTCTGGTGGATGTCTGTCTCTGTCATATCACCACACCGGGACACTCTGGACCCAACAAAAATGGAACGATCTGTTTGTTTTTTTTTAGTACTTGACCCAGGCAGGGGCATTCAAGTATTTAAAAAATCGTGAAAAAGTTAAAGAATAGTACGCCAGGATTAAGGCGGGATCAGACAAATTCTGTGTTTCTCTCACACAAAACCCAAAAAACCCTTATCTCTCTTCGCATTCTCTCAAAATACCAAAATTTAAAAGGAAAAAAAAAATCAAGCTAATTCAAAACCCTCCCCCTCTCTCAGAAACACAAAATTCTCGAAATTTTTCTTTTTTCAAATGGCAATTTCTTCAGGGATTTTCTCTACTTTCCTATCCACCGAAACGGTGCCGCTTCTCAAGTTTCCTTCTCCTACATCCACTCCTCCTCTCAGGTTTCTGGCTGCGGCTCCCGCGAACCCGCGCATGGTGCGTAGTACTGTAGTTACCTGCGCCACGGCATCGACCGGAAACCGTGCTCCACGCGGCATAATGAAGCCGAGGCGAGTCTCACCTGAAATGGCGGACTTTATTGGTGCTCCTGAGGTCTCTCGTACTCAGGCTCTCAAGCTTATATGGGCCCATATCAAGGAGCACAATCTTCAGGTATAATTTTTATTAGAAGTCTTCATTTTGTTCTAAAATCTTGGGTTCCTGTCATTTCCTGTGCTTAGTTTTTAGTTAAACGTTTGGATAAGGTTGTTCTGGAACGGTAAAATGTGGTTGTTTTTTATTCATGGGTTTTTATGCTGTTGATTATTTAATTGATTAGCTGGAGACATGTCATGTTTGTGGATAAGGTTGTGCTGGTGTCAGCGAAATTTTCCAGTTCTGCTGCTGCTGCTATTATTATTATTGTTTTTTTTACTTTTATGAGTTTTTTAAGTGTGGGTTATGCGGTTATTGTATTTTAGTTCTGAAAATGTAATATGTTTTATGCGTTGCTTCTTTTGTGGGTTTGGATAATGTTATGAGGCTGCTGGATAATTGTGGGTTCTTGGGTATTGTTTGTTTGCTGCTCATGTAATTGAATGGTGTTATACTTGGATATGTTTGTTCGATGTAGTTTTTTATTCTTGCATGGCCTGATCATTAATTGCTGTGAATTCGTTGATGTATGAACAAGGTGTCTCTCATGTTAGGGATAGATTTCATCACTAGAATTTTGGTTGAGACATGATTTTATATAGAATTTTGGCTGAGACATGATTTTGTAGGTAGTTCAAGTTTGAGAAACAATTCAGAATAATTTCAAATTTGTAATACATGAATGTGGTATGCACTGCTTTGTTGATATGACCACATGCAGTATGTTTATATGAATGTGGCTTAATTAGAGGTACTGGATTTTACTAACCTGAAAATGCGAGGCAGCACTTACAAAATTGCGAGGTTCAACATGAAGACTGGCTGTTGGCTTGTCATTTCCAAGCAGCTATCGTCCTTCACTATTAGGCTTAGCTTCCAGCTGAATAATTTGGTTGAAACAAAAAGCATGATTGGTGTTTGAGTAATGGATACAATGTTCACTTAATTACCGTTTTACTTCACCCTTTAGAACATTTGTTAGTCCATCTGCTGGTGCGGTCACTTCCCTTTATTTGTTGCGTGGTGTATTTACTAATTTGGTGCTAACTCTTTTCTTGAAATGCAGTATTATTGCTCCTCTAGTTCGTCATTTTTGCATGAATCTGGTTGTTTTCCTATCTGTTTCTGAGCCATTGCATAGAACATCCATGGTGTACGCATATATGGTTATCTCATTAATTTGGAGCTGACTGGACTTGCTGCGTTTTTATAGGACCCTAGTAACAAGAAGAACATAATTTGTGACGAGAAGTTGAAGAAGATATTTGCTGGTAGAGACCAGGTTGGATTTCTTGAGATTGCTGGGTTGATTAGTCCTCATTTCCTCAAATGAAGTTCAAGATTATGGATCAAGTCTTCGTGGTCATCTTTCCCGTGGCAGGGCTATCTTTTTTGTTGACGATAATAGTCAAAATTATGCCTGGTGCTTTCGGCGGCTTGTGTTTTTAGTCTTAATTAGCAGTACTTACATGCAGAACTAGCTTTGTTAAGAATTTTGCTTATGGATCCCTTACATAGTACGATTTTCAAGATGATATTATAACTTTCTGCCAGTTTATGCTTCTGTTGATGAATCTCAAATTTTGATTGAATCTTGTATGTAGTTGTGGTTCTGGCAATATTTTCATATTGGGTACATGCTGCATAAAACGGGCTCTTGGTATGATTTTAGATAGTTTTGACCTAACTGAAAAACTTATCTCAAATGATCATGGCAGCAGTCGTATTAGGCCGCCCCTTGCCTGCACTTACCTACCTTAATTACGAAATAGAGTTGTTGAAATGATTGTTGGCAATTGAGCGTCTCTGGAAAGGCCTCTGGAGTTGGACTCATAACGAGTTCTTGCACGGAACTCCCCAAGAATGGGAGTGCGTGAGGGCAAAAACTAGTAATTGCAGAAAAGGGAACTTTATTGAAGAATATTTGGTTGCAGAAACAAGAAAGAGTGGAACACGGTTCAAATCTAATCCTCGCTTGTGGGTCTCCTAATTTTCTGTGGAATCTTTACACAGTCATTCCTGCAACGGGAAACACAAATTAGATCAGCTAATTCCATATCACCACATGTACGGCATTAGCTGTTGAACTCCGCAAGATTGGAGAGACTTTTCAACTCGAAATCCCCGTAGAGAGTTTGATATTATGGTAGCTTTAATTTAGTTACTCAAATAATTTTTGTTTTTTATATGGATTCTATATATAATTATATTTTAAATATTAATTTTGTTTAAATTAAAATAATATATTTTTATTTATATAAATATATTTTTTATTTATTTTACATGAAAAAATTCATCAAATCAATCTTAAACAAACTCATATTTTTTTAATCCGCAACAATTCCTCTTTCAACTCCTTAGAAAAATTTCAAACATAATGTTTAGTTCTAGTTTGTCAATTTCTTCTCTCCTCCGGAGCAGAGAGTCACCTTTTGCTGACATGGCAAGCTCTATCTGTTCGCCAGAGATTCTTGTCTGCTACCATGGCAATCTCCACTACTCACTCACCACGTAGGATTGAAAGTTGAAACCCTACTCCCCCCTCAAACATCCCCTCTCTCTAAGAATCTCAACTTGAAACACCACACAAAAAAATCTCTTCTTTCTTAAGTCAAAACACCACACAAACTCAACTAAAGAAACCAACTTATAATCCTTAAACCCGCCCAAAGCCCTCCTAAAACCTCTCACTCTAAAAAATGACAGAGAAACTAGCTCTCCCTCTTCTCCTCACAAACCCACCTCCAACAAAACTCTTCCTGCCTCTCCAATCTCACCGCCATCAACAACAGCTAAAACTAACAACACCCACTTCACCACCACCACAACATGGCACCCCACCTATGCAGGACTTCCTTTTCAAGCAAAGCCCCAATCTTTCCAAACCCATCAACCCGCAAACCCAACCTGATCTATTTCCTATCCCAAGAAACCGAACCCGAATTGGCAAGGCCCGTGACCCTAACCGTGGCAAACCCTGGACCCACCGTCGTCTCTCCCTTCAAGGTCAGCGAGTTCTAGACTCTTTAAATGACCCTTCTTTCGAAACCAGTGAATTAGATAAAATCTTGAGTCTTTTATTTGATTACGATAAAGAAGAGTTGAGTGTATGTAGTGGTGGTAAGGAGAGGTTAAGTAATGATGTTTTGGGTATTATTAAGGGTTTAGGGTTTTATAAAAAAAGTGACCTGGCTATGAGTGTGTTTGAGTGGTTTAAGAATAGGAATGGTTGTGAATCTGTCTTGAGTAATTCAGCCGTGGCTGTGATTATTAATATGCTTGGTAAAGAAGGAAAAGTTTCGGTGGCAGCATCTTTGTTGAATAATTTGCATAAAGATGGGTTTGAACCTGATGTTTATGCGTATACATCTTTAATAACTGCTTGTGTTAGTAATGGGAGGTATAGGGAAGCTGTGATGGTTTTTAAGAAGATGGAGGAAGAAGGGTGCAAACCGACTTTGATTACTTATAATGTGATTCTGAATGTGTATGGAAAAATGGGTATGCCTTGGAACAAGATTATAGGTCTGTTTGAGGGAATGAAGAATGCTGGGATTTTGCCGGATGAGTATACATATAATACGCTGATAACTTGTTGTAGACGAGGATCTTTGTATGAAGAAGCTGCTGCGGTTTTTGAGGATATGAAATCGATGGGGTTTGTGCCTGATAAGGTCACTTATAATACTTTATTGGATGTTTATGGGAAGTCTAGGCGGATTAAGGAGGCGATCGAAGTATTAAGAGAAATGGAGGTCAATGGATGTTCACCAAGCATTGTGACATATAATTCGTTGATATCTGCTTATGCAAGGGATGGTCTGTTGGAAGAAGCAATGGAGCTTAAAAACCAGATGGTTGAAAGAGGGATTAAACTGGATGTTTTTACTTACACTGCAATGTTGTCAGGATTTGTGAGGACTGGTAAGGATGAGTCTGCAATGAGGGTTTTTGAGGAAATGAGAACTGCAGGTTGCAAACCTAATATTTGTACTTTCAATGCCTTGATTAAGATGCATGGTAACAGGGGAAAGTTTGCAGAAATGATGAAGGTTTTTGAGGAGATCAAAATTTGCTGCTGTGTACCTGATATTGTTACTTGGAATACCCTTCTAGCAGTGTTTGGGCAAAATGGGATGGACTCAGAAGTGTCTGGAGTTTTCAAGGAGATGAAGAGGGTTGGCTTTGTACCGGAGAGGGATACCTACAACACCCTAATCAGTGCGTACAGTCGGTGTGGTTCATTTGACCAAGCCATGGCTATGTACAAGAGAATGCTGGATACTGGGATTACACCTGATCTTTCCACCTATAATGCTGTTTTGGCAGCATTAGCTCGAGGAGGGCTATGGGAACAGTCAGAGAAAATACTTGCTGAAATGCAAGATGGTATGTGCAAGCCCAATGAACTGACACACTGTTCTTTGCTTCATGCTTATGCCAATGGCAAGGAGATTGGACGGATGCTTGCTCTTGCGGAGGAGATATGCTCTGGTGTAATTGAACCTCATGCTGTGCTCTTGAAGACCCTTGTTTTAGTTAATAGTAAATGTGACCTCCTATTAGAAGCTGAGCGTGCATTCCTGGAGTTGAAGAGAAAAGGCTTTTCACCTGACTTGAGTACTCTGAATGCCATGATTGCTATTTACGGCAGGAGGCAGATGGTTACCAAAACAAATGAGATCTTGAACTTCATGAAAGAGAGTGGGTTCACTCCTAGCTTGGCAACTTACAATAGTTTGATGTATATGCACAGCCAATCAGAGAACTTTGAGAGGTCAGAAGAAGTTTTAAAAGAAATCCTTGCAAAGGGAATAAAACCAGATATAATTTCATACAACACTGTAATTTTTGCGTATTGTCGAAATGGGCGGATGAAAGAGGCTTCACATGTATTCTCAGAAATGAGAGAATCTGGGCTTATTCCAGATGTAATCACATATAATACTTTTGTTGCAAGTTATGCAGCTGATTCAATGTTTGAGGAGGCTATTGATGTTGTTTGCTACATGATCAAGCATGGATGTAAACCGAACCAGAATACATACAACTCAGTCATTGATGGATACTGTAAACTTAATCGCCGGGATGATGCAATCAAGTTCATAAGCAGCCTTCATGAGCTTGATCCACACATTTCCAGGGAGGAAGAGTGCAGGTTATTAGAACGTTTAACCAAATGGTCTTAGGCAATCCCTTTCTTATCCGTCTCATGTTTTGATTAGGCATGAAGACGTGGTTGATATGGATGATCCAGCAAAAGCTTCCTAATGTTTCCTAGAGGCTGAAGAGATGCAAGCACTCAGGAACACATCTATTTGGAGGGCGGTGCTTGGATCCAGACATGGATCCAGACAAGACATGAAAAGAAGGGGAAAGGGGAGTTATTGACTTCAAGGTATACCTCTATCAAATGTGAATCATTTTGTACCATTAGCATTTGGTGGTTATGAGAATCAAAATTTTGAAAATTTTCTCTGCAACGTGTCATCATTGTGATTAATAATTTGATTCTCTTAATGTAAAAGAAGATGGCATTTTTATTATATTTACTTGAGAAGAAAATTGTTTCTCTGTAACTATGGAATTGGGATGGATATCCTCATTTTGTTCTTATAGGCCATATAGATTAAAAGTATTGTTTTGTTAGTTGAACTTAGTTTTGAATCTCTTGCCAAAGCATTTCCTGGCCTCACCCTATCTTACCCTTTTCCTGAGTATGAAGGAGTTATTTATTTTGACAAAATTTTACTGTCATTGGAAAGGTGGACTTTAATTTTCATTGCTAAGATGTGATTTTTCATTTATTGTTGTTAGGTTCTTGAGCTTCGAACTATGTGGTAAAGAAAGAAGGATGAATGAATGGTTTGTCCAGGAGAGTTGCTAATTGGCCATTTCTTAGCTGATGATACGTGATCTTATATAAAGTTCTGGCTTCTGGCGATATATACTGAAAGTTGCTAAAGGTGTGTACAATGTATATATTGTAGGTGTAACAAAAAGTAAAAAGCTATATATAAATGCCGAGTTAATGAATAGCTATGCCCTAAAGATCACGATAATGTGGCTTTTGAACTCCATTTGTTAGTTTTGTGAAGCTCAGTTATACTCGAAACCAGAAACATGAAAGCCAACAGTGTGTTTCAGCGGTCCACTGGACTGTTCTATCATCAAGAATGATTATGAAAAACATAAACGTTGTTAATGAGGAGAAACGTATATAGGAGTAATTGTCTATCATCATCCTTGTATTCCCGGTTGAACTTCTTGTGTGTTTGGCTCGTTTTGTTTCGATAGTTTTTACGATTACAGTTTGAAAAAGTAGCTTCAAGCATGACGAAAGATTTAAAAGAGAGTTTATAGTGAAATTTATGCAAAACTATGATATATATCGAGTAATTAAACATTTTTAAAATTGTGATCAGGACAAATCATATTTTCAATCACATCTCAGTACATTAGCAAACAATCCTGCATACATTTGTCACCATCCTGTAATTTATTTGATGTATGACAAGTCCTTAAAATTCATCCTTACTAGGAACAACATCGTAGGTTTCATGTCTACTTCAAACAACTTGCTTAATGGCTGGCTTAAAATATTGCCAAAACCATATTTCATTTCTTACTGTGACTTTCTCTGCATAAAGCAAAGGATTTTGAACTTCAAACTTCCGCCTGGGTCCTAATCTAGAGGTATTATATTTTGCCTTGGTTATTCACTAGAGAAAAGTAATTAGCTCATAGAAACAGAGTCTCTGTCTTCCTTGGTGACATGATTTAGCATTAGACCTCAGAGTTAACAGGATTGCACGCTAAAAATGCCAAGTTAAAACCGGTCATTACAATAGTCGGATGACAGCTCCTTGGGTCTGATACTAACTTGTCATTCAGAGTTGGATAGAAATAGCATAAAATACATTATTTTTAATCAAGTAATGAATTTCACTCATTTTGCTAAAAAGTTTAAACACAAATGCTAATCCATCCACAATTCTGCTGCCTGCTCATATGAATGGCGTCCTTCGCAACTCAAATTAGCTCCTATCTTCAGAGATGCAATAATCTGATGTGGCTGTCGATTTCATAACTTTGTTTTATAAGTATGAGTCCAGACAAGCCATAATAGTATTAGTTCCAACTTCATGGTTTAGTTATTATAAGAACCCTGTTTAAGTAGGGATCACGTTAGGCTGACAATGATGATTTATGCTCCAAACACCAGAAACAGTTGTCAGAACTCCCTCTTTTCCATGGTTTAACTTTCTATGTGACAATGTGCTCCAAACACCAGAAAACAGTTGTCAGAACTCCCTTTTTTCTATGGTTTAACTTTCAATGTGACAATGAACTAATAAAGCGTACAAGCCTACAAGGTAAACAAAATGCCTAATTACCAAAACCCCAATAACAAGGATAGAAGCACCATGATATAAACAAGGTGTTTCAATAAATAAACTGAGTTTTTAGGTCCATTTACACATTTCCACGACGTAATTACTCATCTCTAACAACTGTAATCTCCCTCTTCTTGCAAGCACTTCTTTCCATCCTTCTCTCTGATTTGCAAAATCAGAAAACACAATCACAATGAGGTGGTGGTGGGCAGGAGCCATAGGTGCTGCAAAGGCATTTTTTATTTATAAAAAAACTCAATTTATTCCTCTTCATATTCCATTTCCTGTTATGTAATTATAGGTGAGCTAATAATTTTTATTTGATCAAATGAAACGGAAAAAACCTTAAGAGGATGGTGATGCACCACCAAAGTACCAAAGCGTGGCCCTCATAATAGGTGCCACAGGCATTGTAAGCAGCAGCTTGGCCGGGATCCTCCCTCTTGCAGGCACCCCAGGTGGTCCCTGGAAAGTTTACAGAGTTGCACGCCGTCCACGGCCAATCTGGCAATCCGATCACCAAATTAAATACCTCCAAATCCGATGTGATGTCTTGAACGATGCATAAACCCATTGAAAAGCTCTCAAAACTCACAGATGTAACCCACATCTTTTACGTTGCCTGGGCTAGCAAGTCTACAGAAGCTGAAAACTGCATTTTTAACAGCACCATTTTACATAACGTGCTTAAAGCTGTAATCCCAAACACTCCAAACTTGCAGCACATTTGCTTGCAAATAGGACGCAAGCATTATTTGGGTTCTTTTGAGTCTTGTTTAAGGTTAAGCTCTCATGACCCTCCATTACATGAGGATCTTCCAAGGCTAAATTCATTGAGTTTTTATCAGAGGATGTTTTGTTTAATAAGGTTCAGAGGAAGGGGGGTTTGAAATGGTCTGTTCATAGGCCTGGAGATCTATTTGGGTTTTCGCCGGCTTGTTTGTTGAATATGGCGAGGACTCTGAGTGCTTACGCCACGATAAGCAAGTATGAGGGGCTTCCATTGATGTTTCCAGTAGCACTAGTTCATTTACGAGATCTAGTTTCCTGAAACAGATCCCAGTTGGTGGTTATTTTTAGCTGCTGTCGCAACTTTAATCCTTCTTGTTGTTGTATTAATGGACATACTGATGAGCGAGCAGTGTGTTACTTGGCACTTTAGCCATCAAAATACAGGCAAAGCAAGAGCAGCATGAGACAAGGGAGATGCAGTTCAATGGGACATGATTAACAAAACAAAAGAGATTTAGAGCCTTCGCCAAGCATTTTCAGAAATCCTCAAAGGATGTTCATCCCAAGATTTTGTAAGCCTTCCAGGTTACACCAGTTTTTGGGAACGCGATGAGAAGACGACATTTTCATAATGTTTTGCAAGCTTGTAATCCAGTTATTTTTCTATTGTGGGGGTGCCGGAAACAACCACCAAGTAGATTCTTCTCGGTCAGCAGGTTACACCAGTTTTTGGGAACGTCATGAGAAGACGACATTTTCATAATGTTTTGCAAGCTTGTAATCCAGTTATTTTTCTATTGTGGGGGTGCCGGAAACAACCACCAAGTAGATTCTTCTCGGTTAGCAGCTTTGTACCCCGATACCAGGCTAGAGTCTAGACCTGGCTCATTCCATTCCCAACGAACCCCATCGTTTACTTCTCACGCCACAGGAAGGCTGAAATGTTGCAAAAAAGCTCTTTGGGTTACATAGTTGGAGAACATGTAACATTGAACTACCGAGACAACAGATCACTAACACAATTCAAATCAATTGGCATTAGCATGCATTTGGGACAATTTCAAATGTGGCGTTTACACATCTGCTGAACATGTAACATTGAACTGTTCATGGATAACATCAGTGATTCAAATCGTCTCTGATTAGTGATGCTTTTGAGACAATTTTCAAAGTGGGGCTGGACATTATTTGCTTAACATGTAAAATTGATCATTTCATTAATAGCATTGATGATTCACTGTGCATTGCATATTTCATGAACATCTAATCTAATGAAAATGAAAGAAAAAGAAACTCAACATGACTAAAGATGTGAAGATCTATTGTATGCAATAGAACAGCAACTTCAAAGTATAAAACAACATTGGCGGGGCATAAACATCGTGCAAGTTCAATGGTTGTCCTTTTTAGGATTGCAACTGATAGCATGCAACATTTAAGATATTTTAAGCATCATTTCAAGTCAAGGTGCAAATATTACCAAAAGATCAAACCGTGGAAACAAGTTAGATTCTTGAGTTTACAATGACAAAATTAATGTAATCCATGAATGCCAACCGGGAATGGCACTTTCTATAAATCAAGATCAAAATGAACATGAAATGTGGTGCCAGAGTCTCCTAAATCTAAATTATACTAAAGCCTGTTTGATCTTGACTGAAATGTACATAATCGTTTGCAGCACCAGAGCCAGAGTTCCGAGTATGGCCATCGTTGCACCAGTAAAGGATCAAAGCTAATATTGCATCGCTTGTTGAGAAGTAGACCTGATTATGGAATTCTGAAAGATTTTGTGGTACAGTAAGTTGCAAAGCTCAACCGAATTAGTGATGTATAATTTCATCTCCTGGAAGTAGTTGTAGAATTTCATTGCAGGTAGTTGCTTCCAAAGTCAGAAGCCTACGAATTTAATAAAAACTTTTGCTACGATTCTCTTGGACCATACCTCTTCTTTTTTAAAGTCGGATCCCTTCCATCTCCACATGTTATAGTTTGACGAGTAAGAGAGCCAGTTGCTCATCGGACACTTTAACATCAATGAACGCTCCTAATGCTGCTGCAAGTCTTGCAGCTAATTGATGCTTACACTGAAATGGATTCAAGAAATGAAAGAGTTAATCACAAGACATTATAGAAAAGTGGTTTCAACAAGCTAAAATGATAAATAAGAAAAAAAAAAGAACTCTTACACAAAGTTGTTCTCCTCTGTTGACAATGTCATAAAAAAATGAATAACAGGCACAATAGTGTTCAGGAAAACAGAAATACTCCTCCTTCCTCCGTGATTCTCCCACCACCTAACAACACCAGCAAACAAGAAATTATTTTACCAAATGAGTTCTTAAATGATCAAATCTTAATCTTTACTTCTATCTTTTTAAACGAAACATATTTAACAATTTGTTCACCGTGCTAACTACCAAGTTTCTTCAACATAATCCAATTTCACCTCAAACCCATTTGCCAAATCAGTTCTTAAATGATTGATCCTAAAATTTTACAGCTATTCTCAAATAGGGAGAAGTGGAGAACCTTAACTGCACTCTTTTAATCCTCAAACCTTTCTTTAGTAAGCTAATCCAAACTAAATTGCTCAAACATTCCTATTTATAAATTTACACCAAAACAGTCAAACTCATCAGATATTCCATTTAAACTGAAGTTCCTAGCTTATCGCCCCGCCATTTTATCACAAAACAATTCAACCTAAACCAATTTTATTTGCATTTTAAAACCCGAATTAGGCCCTAGATCCAAACTCGAACAACCATGTGCAAAAATTTGAAGTCTAAAGTACAATGCATAGCAAAATAGAATTGAACCTGAAAGATGGAACGACCGCTGGGCTGACCAGAGATCTTTTTGACACCTCTCTGATCCACTATCTTTGTTGCCCTCTCAAGATTCTTACCAAACAAGAAATGCAAGCTACATTTAACCCAAACAACACACACAAAGAAAAGACCCAAAATCAATCAACCCATTTACACCCTTTTAAAAATCATTACTAACTTGATCAAAAGCAAGCTAGGAAATTGGAAAGTGACTATTTTATATGCTACTCACATTGAAAGCTGCTCCTCAGTCACTGCCACCATTTACATTAGCCACGGAAGGAAAAAAAAAGACACTAAGCGTCATTTAATAGAAGGTGGGTTTAAAAGATTTAATAACTAAATATTAAAAAGCATGAGATATAGAAAGAGAGGACCTGATTGGGTTGATTCAATGGTTTTCCAAACTGTATCTGCAACCAAACTACTTGCACTCATTCCTTCTTCCTTAATTTTGCACTACAACCTACCTGAATGTTCGAGGGTCTCCACTGATTCCCATTTGTCCTGAGTGTCCTGTTTCTGAAATTTCAAGTCTTGTTCTAAGAACAAGAAAAGAAATTTCCAGTTTATGAGCTCAACCTCAACGGGTTCAATTTCTCTGTGATAGTGAGTTTTTTTAGGCTTTGTTTTGGTCACCAATCCCATGCTCGTTTCGAAAGTCTTCACTCTTGAGCCCGGTAACAAATGGGCTTTCTGAGCTCACCGGGTCTAATTTCTCCTTGCATTTTCTAATTAATTTTATATATTTAAAAGAGGGTTATTTTTAAAATTGTTTTAAATTTAGAAATATATTAAAATAATATTTTTAAAATTTATTTTTAATATTAGTATATCATCATTGATATTCTTTTTCTCTCCTTTTCTCATCCTTCTATTTATCTGCATAATTTTCTATTTTACTTTACAATATAAAAATATACAAAAATAATTTAAAATTAATTTTTTTAAAAATATGATTGAACAATAATACCAAATACTATTCTAACCTGACACGTGTCTCACAAAACACACACATTTCACATATTTATGGATATCTTTTAAATTAAATTAAATTTATTTTTGTTATAAAAAAAAGGAGGTTTGAATCAAAATTGAAGATACTAATTGAGGCCTAGGGCGAACCCACGTTATGCCTTAGGAGGTCTAATTGACTCATTTATATTAATTTAATACCTTTATCATTATGGCTTCTCCTATTTTTGCGTCTTTGCTCATACGACCAGGTTACATATATTTTCAATAACTCGATACTGTAATCATGGCTCATGCTTTGAAGTTGTCAGGTTCTTGGGATTTTTTTGCATACGATGATTGATATTGTTTTTTAAATATTTTTTTTAAAAAAATTATTTAAACAATGCTTTTTTTATAATTAAATAATGCCTTCTTTTTTTTCCCGACACAGTGATATAAAAGATGTTATCCTTGAATTTTCCTGTTCAAAGACCGAAAACTATACGAGAGAGTTGCTACTAAAAACTAGTAGAGATTATTACATAAAAAGGAAAGCATTCACATGACACATGACAAGGTAGTTTTGCCGATATGACACATGACAAGGTAGTTTTGCCGATGTTGTTTTTCCGCAGCCTGGAGGAGCAGATAGCACAGCAATGGACATCCCATCCTTAAACAGCTCCATCTTGAATTCTCCTAATGCCACCTGTAATCCAACAGAGACTCCGGGATTGTACATGAGACAACAAGTCCATCAATTTTTCCATTTGAACTTGAGCTGTTGGCCTCTTAGCTCCAACATAATTTCTTTACTGTCCCCTACTGTCTGCTTTGGCATAACAGTTTGAAAGAAGAACTTGGGCACCGATTCTTCTAACTTGACGAGCTTGTCTGTGTATTTCTGCCTTCTCCAACAATTATACCTACGAGTTTTTGAGCATACAACAACGAGCGTCTTGCCTTTCCTGATTACTTCTATTATTGTTTCTGTCTCCTCATTTCTACGATTTAATGCTTGATTCAACTTTTCCATGTCTTGTAAAATTGGACTGTTGGATTGTAGAGTTTTTCCTATTTGCCTCAGTCTCGTCTTGAACGCTGCTTTGTTTATCTCATTCAAGACGCTTCTAGCAGCTCACCAAACACTGCTCCAACATCAACTCCACCAAGCAATTCAGCCGCCATCACTGTTTCTCTACAGTACAAGGAGTTTTTTTAATTATTTTTTTATTTTCAAGAACCTCAAATCCTCCCAATCTTGAGTTTTTTAAGGATGCAAAGTTGGGCAAAGCAAAATAACGATGGATGCATCATGGTCTCGCAAGGGTTAAAGCTTTCCTATATCCTTCTATTTTTTTTATTTTTTTTATGTTTAAAAACTTTTTATGTTGTTTTATCTTAATATCATCAATGTATATTACATTTTTGTCATCATCATATCCTCTCATTAATCATCAATGGGGACCTAAGGCCTGAAGCTAAGGCCAATCCGATCTTTTTGATTGTTGCAAGGAGCCATGCTTGAGTGAGTCCTCACAATCCCCTTTCTTACGCATAGCCAACTACATGGATGCAGGGGCGACTCGTGTCTGCGTTTGCTTATTGCTCTAAAATCACGGGTGTGCTTGTTTTTGTTACTTCAATTCAACTCAAATTCGGCAATTTTTAACATAGAAGTAGTTTTTTCTTCCTATTATGGAGGACTTCGAAGTTCTTTCCTCGTGTGAAAGTTGTGCATCATTTAGGTTTGAGCTACGAAGGTAGAAGCAACTGACAAATTTATGCTGTGCGCAGGGCAGGGAGACTCATGTGATGACTTCTTAACTCACCTCACGTGCTGCTAACGTGCAATGGTTCAAGAATGGCCAGTGCTTGAAGTCAGAGGCTTTTAATAAGGCAAGTGCAGTGCAATTTATACCCTAAAAATGCCCTTGGACCATTGGCTACCGGAACTGTCAGATTTTACAAGCCCAAAAATAATCAATGATGACCTGTAATTTCTAAAATTTGGATTCCAAAAGAGGCACAAAATTGGTGCTACAATTTCTGAAAAATTAACCAGTCAATGATAGAATGAAACAAGTATAGTTATATATTTACTTGGAAAAGGCTAACACCAGAACCCGCTATAACTTCATCTACATAAATGTATTCTCCTTTAATATACATTGAAATCAAGAAGTCAGTGTTACCCCTTCAAAGGGTTTTTCCTTGTTCAAGAAATTGTTTGAAGCAAGTCCACCTCTGCTTCATCTGCATTAAGGGAGAAAATGTCGACTGGAGCACTGGTGCAGCCAACAACATTATTCTTTAGTCCACCATTGGAGGAACCTTTTTGGTGATGAAGATAAATTACAATCACAGTGATATCATCATGAAAATGCCGCCGCGTTCCCTTTTTTATTTTCTTTATGTCATCATATCTCATCTCTCTTTTCTTTGCAGCCTCCTGAATAGCAGCTCTCACCAGTCTCTTAGCAATCCCCTGCAGGTGTCAAAACAGCCCAGAGAATTGTCAAGCAAGCAACAAAATTTGGACAGGCACAAATAACTCCAGACAATTGAACATCTATGACATCTAGTTTGTTTGCCAAAACATTTGCTTAAAGGTTCAGATGTCAGGAATATCCTATTTCCAAAACAATGTCCATGTTCAACAGAAATACGGTGCGTTTAGATGCTACGAGTAGATGAAACTGAATTCTGCATTCTCATGGGTTCGATGAAGCTTGTTTTATGAAAAAGAAATTCAATTTTCATTCCCAAGGATCCCATCAAAACCTAACTTGCCTAACCTCAGAGTATAAATTAGGTCCGGGATTTAAATAAAAAAAAGAGTTGCAAGGAAAAGTAAATGAAACATCTAAATCAAAGACAGGCACTTACAGCTCTTGGGTTTTTGAAAACAATCTCTACAGCTGCTTCATCGGTCAATTGTTCCCAAAGACCATCTGAAGCAAAGATCAGGAACAAGTCTTCTGGCCTCAACTTTCTATTGAGAATGGAAGGTTCTGGATTCATTACTGGCCGTTTCAAAGGAATAGGGTTCCCAAACTGCTGAAAAATTGGGTCCCTGTTAATCTCTGGTTTCTTCAGATACACATCACCAATGGATCTAGATACCTGAAAAGGGAAAAAGGAAACAGGGAAGGTTTATTCCACCTTCTACGACATGCCTAAGATAGTAAATCAGCTCCAAAACTTCAGGGAGTCAAGTAACAAATGAACACAATGGTTCAGTTCATCAACCAGAACATCACACTATGATGTTTCTAGTCTCCGGATAAGTTAAATAGAAGGAAAAAAAGGGATCAAGACTTCCGGTAATTACATAAGCATTCTTGTTAGGCCTCGGGGGTTTTCATTTACCTCTCATGCATCAGAAGACATACTGCTTCACTTGATTGCATGAAATGGTAGACCAGGAGGCAGAGCATAAGATTCCTGGAAGGGTATGAATGTAACCCCCAGGCCAACTTTAACTATAGTGTTTCCATCATAGACAGATGCCTATCATAAAGCAAAAGATAAAGATAAGAGAACCGAACATAAAATTGGATGCCTTCAGAATTGATCCATCTTCAGACCAATTACTTTATGTCAAACACACTACAAAATAGTGTTTTTAAGACAGAGGTTATCCAAGTAACTCAAAACAAACCTGGCAAGACATTGAAAGACAATCAAGAGGATGAAGAAACATATTTGGCACCTAAATGAATGAATGTATAATGCCACAAACAAACAATACCCAACCAGCCGAATTCTCATAACTAACAAGCAAAAACAGGAACAAGAAGACCAGCTGCTCAGCAACAAGAAGCCATTTTACCTGTATAATGCCCTTAATCCTCCAAACTCCACGGGTATAGACTACAATATGTGAATCATCAGGATGAAGTGCCTGAACCTCCTTTCTCACCTCCTCAACAGCAACATTGTGATCAGTTGATAACCTTTCTGCCACTACCTTTTTTTTCTTATCCTCATCAACTCCTCGGCCAAGAACTACCCTGGAGTCCCCAAGGTTCGCAACATATAACACATCATTTGAAATAGCTCCAACCAAACAACATGATCCAGCAGAAGCAATTTGTGGCTTCCATGGTAATGATCGCTTCACTAAATGACAAAACTCCTCTTCAGTTGCATTAAATGCCTTCCTTATCACGTCAGCTGATAACCCCCCATGCTCTGTAGCAAATTCTGCAATCAAAACTGAAATCTTAGATAGAGAATGACACAATTACGAAGAAGTATGTTGCATAGAGGCCAGTTTAGTCCACGTCTTAGGCAGCCAAATTTTTATTTTTATCACATATTATCTAGTTTCTTTTCCAATCGGCCCACAAATAAAAACACAAACAAACAAAGCTCCAATTCAATAAAGCCAGAAACTTTCAAGGTTTTCTACAACTTGTCACCCTAACACTAACATAACTAAACCCACAAAAGCAAACTCCAGCCTCTCACATCGAGATTCATTCTATTGAAATGGAAAAGATATTAATACATACTATTGCACTAGCACGAACAAGGGAAAGGTGACCAAAGAAAAGATAGTAAAAAATGAAGAATAAGATAACGTATGATTAATAATAATAATTAAAAAAAACTCTCTTTCCTTTCTATAATTTGTGATATGGGGTTTGGGAATTCAAACTCAAACACGCAAAGACTGGACCTTGAGTCCTTAACCACAGGACCAATAGATTAAGAAATCAAAACCACAAATAAATTCAGGGTTTAAGATAATCACCGTGATCATGATCATTACAATCAAGAAAACAACTAATTAAGACAAAAAACAAAACAAACAAAAGAAAAAAAAATAAACAAGAGGGGGGAGAGAGAGAGAGAGAGAGAGAGAGAGAGAGAGAATTCTCACTATGCATGTAAGGAAACAAATGTTTATTGACAAATCGGGAAGCTTCAGGACCGCCATGACCATCATAAACACCAACATAAGTAGCGGAGGAGGACGTAAGAACCTGACTTTGATCTTCTAAATTAGAATTAGCTTGAACAACCGCAATTGAATAATCACCAGACGCATGTTGTTTTAAATCAGCATGCCACATCAATCCATCACCGCCACCGCCACCTGCTACCCGACCAAAACACCTCTCTAATGGTCTGTACCACGATCTCAACATCATCTGCTTTAACAACTTCGAATGCTCCCGTTCTCGTTGTTCTTTGTTTCTTTGGTTCTAGAATTTTGTGGTGGTGTCTTTTTTGCTTTTCCCTTATTGGGTTTCTCTGTTTCTGTGGAAATAAATATATGGCCCTTTTTTTTTCATTAAAAAAGAAAAGAGATACCGCGTGAAGACGAAGTGTGAATGACAGGAAGCTTTTCGGTTTTTGCTTTCAGTGTACACTCCACGTTAACGCTCTTTCTCTATCTGTTACACTATTATATAAGCAACTTCCAGTTCTTTTCGAGTGTGTGTGTGTGTGTATATATATTTACTTTTTTTAACTTTCTTGTTGCTTTACAATTTTTTTAAAATGTTTTTTTTATGGTTATTTTTCTTTTTTTGTTCTAGCAGACTTTGATCCTTGGAGTCTACAAAATCAAGCTTATTTAATTTATTGTTTAGTTGTAATAGGAAATTAGAATTAATGATCTTTTTTACTGACTTTCAACGTAGAAGTTTAGACCATGACCACAAAAATTATTATACAAAAGAACCCTACATTTTGGACCCGTATCTGTGACTATGGATTAGGGTTGGATATGACCAAGAAATTTAGATTCAAATTTCTTGGAAGGATCTCTTCTTCTTCTTCTTCTTCTTCTTCTTCTTCTTCTCGTCGTATTCTTTTTCTGGTTAATATATATATATATAACTCTTAGCCTATATATATATATATAAAAACTGCATGAGTGTCGTGGATATTGTGTTAATTAGCCTAATGATCAACAAATCGATCGATGTATTAAATATTGATCTCCATATATCAACAAACTCACCGAAAGTAATTAATTAGGAGTAGTGTCCTGTACTTCATATATAATACTTGTATATACAGATGAAGCTCAACAGCAAAGAAGGTGCTTACAGATGAAGCTCAACAGCAAATAAGGTGCTTGAATGTAAAGAGAGGAAGAGAGAGAGAGCTCTTTAATAATGGTTATTTAGATTTTTCATGTCGTTGGCATAAATTTCTTTCTCCATGACTTTATTATTATTATTTTAATTTGAATTTAAGAAAAGGGGATGGAACCTATATATATATATATATATATAAAATTAAAGTTTGAGAGTGTGGTATGTAGCAGTTATTTTTTAATATTTTTTTGCTTGGAAATATAGTTGAATAATATATTTTTTATTTTTTAAAGAATATTTTATATATTAATATATCAAAATAATTTAAAAATATAAAAAAATCAAAACAATTCTCCATTAAATTACACTCGTTTGAAGTCTTGAGTGCAATTTCACCTTCGCTTCCACCATATATATATATAACACGACGGTAGATATTGACTCTATTTCTACCACTATAATTTAATGTTTTGAGTAACAAAAGTCAAGAGTGATTCCATGTCGTGATAGACAAATCGTTCAAATCACAAATAATAAAGTCCAAATTTACTACCAACCAAATTAAAGTATTGTCTGGCTTTAATTACTTGCTGGACATTCTTGTACGCAAGCAATTATACCTTCCATTTATTTCCAGGCTCCTCCTAGTTACTTCCATGTGATCGATGCTGCAAATGCAAGCAACTATTAATGGTGTCTCTGTTTTCCAATGACAGAATTAAGATGACAGATAATGTGACATTAAAAAAAAACACTTGTAGCCTTATAGTTAGAGGAGAGTGCTTGCCATTTATTGTGCGGAGAAAATGAGAACAGATGTCATTGGAAACCAGCTGAATCAGAGAGTTAAGGCTTTTAATGAGTAGTTGGGTAGGTAGCCAGAGAATTTTCATGTGGATACAGTTCCTGCTCACTGTTTTCCTGCGCGTAGTTTTTCAGAAAACATCAAAATCTGGTTTCCAATGCTTCAAAAACTAGCTTTCTTGGCAAATCTTGTAGATTCCAATTTGGTTTTTCTTTGTAGTTATTTGATTAATTTGTCAGAAATTACTCCTGGTTGATCATTATTCATGTATCATTCCAGTACACATTTTTGCAGTCCCTAGCAGGACCCGTCATCACCGTTCTCAATGTCCTTTCTTTTTGTGATATATTTCATAAGAAAGTGTAAACTTTTGGTTTATTCTTTTCAATTGATACAAACCAGACAAAAAATGCCTAAGTTTCAGTATAGCAAATAGAGAAAATAATTAGCCAAGCTAGGAGAGAAAAGATTAGTGCAAAGCTCAGTACTTAAACTTGAATAGAAGAGAAATTTTGAGCTCATACAAACATATTGTTCAATTCATTTGCACATCATCAATCCATTACACTTACATTCTTGAATTCATCCCAGCTAGTTGCAGAGCTTAAAATCTCATCCATCTCTGGAACCAGGCTCTTCTCTGTCAACTTCTCCTCTTGCTGTGTGTAAGCATTTGTAGAATGATCATCTCCCATCAAGAACATATTTGACAATTTTTTTTTTTTAAAAAAACCCTTTAACCACTGCTATCCCTCTATGGTGGTGATCAACTTGACTATCAATTACTTTACGATTAGGTTTGCAACCCTTAGGATTCCAAAAAACAATCTCAGGTACAGTTTTGAACCCTCTCTTCCTATAGCTCTTCCATGCCGCTCTGTATTCTGCTGCCTATTTTTCCTTCGTTGAATCTCTAAAATCCGGATTTGTGAAGACAAAAACCCTCTTTACCATCCTATCACTACTTAACCTTTATGTCATTACAAACTGTAATACCCGGTCATAAATCTTTATAAAACTTGATCCCTCGCTGGAATCCAGTTCTCTAATAAACTCGGATTTTCATATCAGGTTGTCACCATTGATCATGCAGAGCTTAGATTAATCAATAAATGAGAAAATCTTTCCTTTCCATGGGTTATAGCCAGCCTGAGAAATTAGTAGTCCCATAGAGACAAAATTCCTCCACAAGTGTACCACTCGTGCCTTAAAAAATGTCACATACTGCAATGCAACTCTTCAATTGATCGTTCTTTGAGAACAATTATACAAGTCTCTGCCAGTAGAGCAGTATTCCATCATCATCTCTCCATTTACCACACTTAAACACAATCTTCAAGTGTTGTTTGATTTTCTTCTTCCCATCAGTTTCCATAACTAGCTTCTTGTATGCTTTCATGGCAACAAAAGTAGAGCCCTGCCATTTGACAGGAGCTTGATTTTAAGAAATCATATTAGTTTTGCTCTCCGGACATGCCACCCGGATTATTCATATTAGAGAAATTTCGGTTAGAAGTTGAAGATTTTACAAGTTTGAAACTTTTGGGTATAATTCACGAAGCGAACGAGCATTTTATCTGCTACCGTCTCAAGCAAACGAGCATGTTATCATTTAGTCACTTTAGGTGAGGGTAAAACAATGAGATTACAATTGTGAGATTTGAATTACTGATGGATTAGTTACTGCTACTTTTTTAATTTTGGTCAACAAGACTCTGACTTTGTTATCATGTTAAAAAACAAGGGAAGTTTTTAAACGAGATTCTGAATATAATTTTAATTTTATATTATTCTTTATCAACAAGCATGCATGTTCATTGTCATGGTTAGTCTTGGAAGTACTTGCTCCCTCCCTTTTTTTTAATGATCCTGTACAAGTTTATTAAGTTAGGAACAGTATATAGTTCCAGATCCATAGAGAAACTTCTGATTGATCAGGAAAAATAGAAAATGAGCAGAGCAGAAGCTCAAGGTAAAAATGAAATCCATACACAGTCTAAACAAAAGAACAATCTGCAATATAAGAGTAGTGCGGAGAACTTGTAGTTGCTTTGCGTGAAGTCTTGAAGCAAATCCATTATGTATTAAAAACAGTTTCAGCTTTTTCTCCATGGAATCCAGCAAAAAGTTGGAGGGCTTTTGTATGGCAAGAAGTTCTGCCTCATTGAAGTCCTTGTTTCCATTGAGATGAAATCACAGCATTGAGAATCTCTTAGCACACCACGTCGCCCACCTATACCTGCTAACACTGGTTTTCTGATTGACGAGCCATCCAGATTCCATTTTCAACTAGGGGAAGGCCATGAAGAAACAGTTTCGCGATTAACAGAATTAGACCTGTTGCTGAGTGCACGAGGTCCTCAGTCAAGTAAGGAAATCCATAAAATGCAGATTTAAATCAAATGCCTAACCACAGGAAAATGATTTCAAACAGTTTCTGAACTGCTGAATTCTCCTCGCTGAACACCATTTTGTTCCTAAGAAGCCAGATGAACCATACAAATGCGAAGAATAACATCAACCGAGTTTTCTTCAGAAATTTCCCGTGAACCAATTCTCGGCACAATCTCACTTTGTTAATTGGCCAGGCATAGAATGTGGCATTCACCAATTGTTATGATACCCTATAATTTAACCAAGCGCTTTCAAACACTCCATGAAAATCTGAAATGAATGAACAAGTGCGTGACAGATTCATCTTCGTAGCAACGCAACGGGCGTTTGAGATCATCCTCGTTAACTCCATGCACAAAGAGGTGAACTTTGGTATTGGTTTCACATACCATGCCAAAGATACTTCGGAGAGTAAGAGACTACTAGCGGTTTTGTAGCGCCAAGTTGCAGACACATTAATGGGTCTCTCCTGCTTCTTTCTATCAGATGTGCAGACCGCAGCCTTATAGAAATGGTTTGTAATTAGAAGAGGGCTAATTTGAATTTGCCCCATATTTATTGCAAGATCTTAAACCATGAGCTCTGATTAATACCGAAAAAAAATCTAATGTCTTGGCCAAAGCATTGGAATTACATACACTAATCAATTGACAACAACCTCGAAAGCCTAATTTTTCTTACCCTCTACTTCTTAGTGTGAAAAACTAAATTGAACACCCAACTGTTTTGATTTGATCATGTTCTGATCACTCTTATAATGGATTCTGTAGTCAGGTTATCATAATTTTCGAGGCAAATTATATTCAAGAGGGATTTTTAAAACAAATTAACCTGTGCTTTAGAGATATGCATGGAATGTGAATTTTCAGAAGTTGACAAGCAGTTGAAGGCGATTTCTAGGAGCCACTGTAAACCAAGTTTTATTCAGTTTGTATGTTAATATACATCATTCTTATACGAGTAAATTGTCATACAAATCTCCAGAAATGGTTGATTTCAAAACATTATCTGGCCCAATTGACCTCATCAAATCTTCTAGAGTTGGAACCACATCTCTCTCCAGCAAAGCTGCCAATGAATCATTCGAAAACCCATTAACCATCGTCACCCTGTTCAAGTTCCTTGCTGGGAAATTCAAGATACCAGTTTCACCTCTTAGATTCCAAAATACAATCTCTGGCAATGTTGTACACCCCCTCCTTCTCCTATAACTCCCCCACATGCCCCACAAGCAAGCAGATACCTGCTGTAATCCCATGTCAGTGAAAACAAATATCTTTTGTGGCATATTCTCTTGGCTAATCTTCTCCGCAAGAGCAAATTCGAATATTTGGTCAAACACCCTCTTAATATTTTCAACCTTACTATAGTCCAGTTGCCTCATGAACTCAATCTTGGCTGGAAGATTACTTCCTTGAATCATGCGAATCTTAGGATCATCACCAAAAGATACAATCTTGCCCTTCCATGGTTCTTCACTGAGTTCTGAAACTAACAACCCCATCGATACACAAATATCCTTCTGCATTTTGTTCATGTCCCTTGATATCCCATAAACTGCCAAACAATTCTTCAAGCTCCCTTTCTTTTTCAAGTAGTTAACAAGGCTTTCCCATTTAGACTCTGCAACCATGCTGCTACTTTTATCCCTCAAAGAAGCTACAATTTCATGAGGAAGCAACAACTTTTTTTTCTTCGTTGTTCTTGCTGCAATCTCCACGTAAACGTTAAACCTTTTATTGTAATCCGCAGTCCAAAGCCCTGAATACATTTTCTTCACAGTGGTTGACACAATAGGCCTAAAAGGCCTGTGTGTGATTGGATCACACCTTGTTCTCCTCACAAGGGCTTTACGAAGAGGAACAAGAACTTCTTTCATCAAGCGATTTCGAACCCTATAAACATAGTGAGCATTTTCAATAACAAAGTACCTGGGGTCTGAATCGAAAGGGAAAACTGCCTTTGCAATGCTTTCACAGATCTGAGTTCTCCTATCATAGAAACTATTGACAGAAGGACACCATTTTGCAGCCAAACTAATCTTTTCAACCTCACCCAAGTTCAAGAATTCGATATCAGACTTCAGCAAATCTGCATAAATATCTGCAACACAATTGTGCAAGAAATGATATGCTGAAACATTTCGGTGAAAAAAGACTGCACATTCAGCCCAAAAAATGTCTTTCTCCCTCCTCAGAATCCTCGTTTCCTCCTTCTCCATCTCTTCATTCTCGATCTGATCCATTTTCACATTCTCTCCTTGATCCAACATTCTGCTTTGACAGTAACCTCCATTTACCATCTCAAACACCAAGATTCGATACAAGATTTCCGGAAGATCTTTCAAGTACCCAAAACTTGCCAAGGCTGCAAGATTTGATGCAAGAACATAATGTTGGTACTTATGAAGCCAGAGAACCGAGTTAAAGAACGCGTATTTATTAGGTTTTCCCTTTATGGTGGCTAATCCAAGATAGCAAATGAGCTTGAGAGTGGTATTTGGGTCTTCTTTCCAGGCACGTTCTAACCAGCGAAATAGAGTTTCAGGGGGTGTACTGGGAGTGATTTTGAAGAAGAGAAACTGGCAAGGTGTTAAGGTAGGAATCTCCATCTGAGGGTACCATACAGGAGCTTTTGTTTGTGGTTTTTGAGTTCTTGCGGTGGTGGTGAGTGGGGCACGGCGGTAACTCTCTGGGGGGCCAATGAGAAAGGAAGGAGAAGGAGCCATGGGAGGGTTTTAGAGTCTTGAAAATTGTTTGTTTGTGGTGGTGCCTACTGGTGCTATGAGGCGGGAGAAGAATCAAGAAGAAAGGCAGCGAGATTTTTTTTATAGGCAGAGCGTTACTTGGGGACCAAGGACTTGCAGTTGCTAAACGCCTAAAATGTTGCTACTATACTTGGGTCGGCACTTATAATCAGCTGTAACTGATAACCTGTAAAATAGGTTTATTCGTAGGGGAAATAAATTCCCACTGGCCCTTGAACTCTGTAACATCACGTCCAAACTTTCTAGGGAATGGCCATGCCAAGTTCAGATACTGTAAATCTTGGCCTCTTTGAAAGTTTCAACCAAATTGCTTTTCAGAATTCATATATCTTGATATGGGAAAGGGGAGACGAAAGCACATTTGATTCTTCAGACCTGTGTTGTCAAGCTAATAGTAAAACAACATGTCAAGGAATCAATTTCTCCCTCCCCCTTCCTCTTTGCTGAAAGTAAAGAATTCCTGTTCAACGAACTCCGCTGCGTTTTATTCTTACATAAAATCAAATCAAATTCCAAAATTCTTCAGTTTGGATCTATGACCATGAACAAACATAAAATGATCAGTTGGGTACCTAAAACTTCAAAACCATACCAGACAAACACCAGCTTGCTTGGAAAAATGTTGAGGCATTCAGATTTGTTCATTAATTCTTTTCAGTTTCTTTGTTTTCTTAGGAGTTCTCTATATGCTTGTTCATATATAATCACTCTTAAACGTGCTTCAGTCCATGTCAGGCCTGAGCATGAGAAAATGCACGAACTCTCACTCTATTTTCATATGTCTACTTTGTTTAATTTTGGATAATGGAAGAATTTCGTATAAATCAAACATTTAGGTGGAGCATACCTGCTACACAAGTATTTGCCTGCTATGATATTTACAAAAGACACAAGAAAGAAAACATGGTGTCAGAGCACCAATCCATTTGATCTAACAAGCAAATCAAGATCTGAGAAGACCCCAGTTCTTGAAAATACAAGCAAACTTACGCAAAGCTTCTATGTTTAGGTTTCAGCTCATCTCTTAAATAGGCAAAGAATTGTCATGTATTTTTGAGAAAGCAAGCTCAAGACTCTTACCATCCCATTAAACATGCAATGGCCTCTAAATATTTATTCAAAAAACGTAAGGAAAAACTATCATTAAAGCATCTGATGTCATATCCAATTACAGGTTAAGGATCAAAGCATCAGATGCACTGACAATAAGTTTTAAGGACTTTTTCTCTCTTTATTTTTTAGCGTGAAGAACTTGATTGGAGATTCTAAGAAAACCAAATTTATTTCATGAACTTGTTCTCGTCATGAATTTTACTGTAGGATTGTACTATACATTAACAGCTTGTATATTTGCGAAGTGGAACTTGATCAAGAGATTGGCAGAAAAATCGTGGACATACAACTGAAAGCAATTTCCAGATGCAACTGAAAGCCAAGTTTTATTAGGAGTGTTTTCTGATACATCAATTATATACAAGTAAATTCTCACACAACTCTCCAGAAACGGCTGATTTCACAACATGATCAGGGTGCACTAATCTCACCAAATGTTCTAGCAGTGGAACAACATCTCTCTCCAACAATGCTGCCAGTGAATCATTTGAATATCCATTAACCATTGTCACCCCGTTGGAGTGCCTTGCTGGAAAACTCAAATCACCTCTCAGATTCCAAAACACAATCTCTGGCAATTCTGTATACCCTTTCTTTCTCTTGTAACTCCCCCACATGCCCCAATAGTTAGCAGATGCCTGTTGAAATCCGAAGTCACCAAAACAAATATCTTTTGCGGCATCTTCTCTTGGCTTGAATTTTCTGGAACAGAAAATCCCAATATTGATCAAACACCATCTGAATATTTACATTTCGACTATAGTTCAATTGCCTCATGAACTCAAAGTTGGATTGAAGATTGCGTCCTTCAATCTTGCAAAGCGTAGGATAATCAGTATTATTCACAATCTTTCCCTTACAGGGTTCTTCACTGAGTCTGAAATTAATAGCTCCAGTGATACACAAATGTCCTCCTGTGTTTTAGTCATGCCTCTTGATATCCCATAAATCGCCAAACAGTTTCTCAGGCTTCCTTTCGTTTGTACATAGTAAACAAGTTTCTCCCGTTGAGAGCCCACAACTTTTCCACCACTTCAATCCTCAAAGAAGCTGCAATTTCATGAAGAAGCAACAATTCCCTTTTCCTCAATGTTCTTGCTGCAATATCAACATAAACCTTAAACATTTCATTGCAATCCTCAGTAGAAAAGCCTGAATACATTTGCTTCACAATGGTTGACACAACAGCCCTCTGTGTGATTGAATCAAACCTTCTTGCACTCAAAAGGATTTACGAAGAGGAACAAGAACTTCTTTCATCAAGCGATTTCGAACCCTATAAACATAGTAAGCATTTTTAATACCAATTTACACAGGACCTGATTCAAATGTGAAAACTGCCTTTGCAAAGCTTTCACAAATTAGAGCTCTCCTATCATAGAAACTATTGATAGAAGAACACCATCTTGAGGCCATACTAATCCTTTCAGTCTCGCCGATTTCAAGAATTCAATATCAGACTTGAGCAATTCTGCAAAAACATCTGCAATGCGATTGTGCAAGTATTGATATCATGAAACATTATTGTGAAAAAGAGCTGCAATTCTAGCACGAGACATATCTTTCTCCCTCCTCGTAACCCTCCTCTTCTCTTTGTCCATCTCAATCTCACCACCCCGGCTCTCACTTTTCACACTGGATTCTTGAAACAAGGGGTCTTCACTGTTGTAACCTTTAAGTTCCATCTCTAACTTCAAGTCAGGAAGATCTTTTAGGTACCCAGAACTAGCAAGGGCTGCAAGAATACGTAACTCGAGAAATTAAAGATCTTTCTTATGAAACCAAAGAAGTGAAGTGAAGAATGCATCTTTATTAGGATTGGCATTGATGGTGGCCAACCCAAAATGGCAAATGAGCTTGAGAGTGGTATTTGGATCGTCATTTCAGGCACGTTCTAACGACAGAGTTAAATTTTCAGGGGTTATTTTGGGAGTGATTTTGAGGAAGATGTATTGAAAAGGGGTGAGAGAGGGAATGCCAATCTGAGGGTACATACAGGGGATTGAGTTGGTGGTTTCAAAGACATTAGTGATTTTTCTTTGGAGGTGGCGATGGCGGTGGTTATGTTGGTAGGTGGGGTGAGGTGGATCTGTTGTGGGTCAAGGAGGAAGGAAGAGCAAGCCATTTCAATGCCAATGAAGGTATCAAGCCACAGTGGTGCTGCCTGGTAGTGGCAGTTGAAGATGAAAGGCATTAAGGTTTATATTGAGCATTTGCAATGGGACAAAGGACTTGGAATTGCCAAAAAGTCTAAAATTATCAAGGCCAGCATTAGCTTTTGGTAATCAATGGCCTAAAAATGAGGTTTAGCAAATCAGTACAATTGGGCCTTGAACAATGTAACAGAAAGATGAAAAAGCATTAGCCATTAGATTACCTTTCTGGGAAATTATAAAAATGAAACATGCCTAATTAAGTAATTATATTATAATCTTTCATTGAAGGAGGCTTGAAAGTGAAGAAGAAACGAACATCTTCGTTGTCCACACCAAATGCTATGCTATGTCCTGAAATTAATAATAAAACATGGCAAAGCTTCAGCAACGTCTCCCTTCCATTCCCCTTTGCTAAAAGTAACATGATGAATTATATCCAATTCAGCTGGGCCAAATTTGATTGGTCCAGAAATTCAAATTACTTCACAAAGTTATTGCAGTCGAATTCATGATAATGAAATAGACCGATTCCAAATGAATGATGATAATAGATCACTTTTTGCCCTTTTATCTTCGTTCTGTAATAAAATGAAAAGTCTTCACAACTGGTCTTGTGTATCCTCCTCATTATATCTCCCTTTAAGACAAGGAGGAAAAACTATACATGAGAGTCTTGGAAAAATAAAAATGACAGCGAATTGAAATTTGAAATCAAGGAGTATTACTACGCATCTGGTATTAACGAAACTCCAAACAGAAAATATTAAGTGGGGATTAAGGACTCTAGGCTGAGATAATTTCGTGTTTTACAACAAAACCAAGTATGACATGAACACCACACGAAACCAAACAACGACGAAACAACATTAATGAAATTCGGTTAAGATATAAACTTCGAACTAGGAGTCTACAATGTAAGAAGAGCCGCAGAGGAAGAAACATAAAACCTTCTCAGAAAGACTTCATGTTCATTCTCAGTCATTATTTACAACTACGTCTCTTCGACAATATGGGCAGTCACCGCATGTCCGGACCCAAGGATCCAAGCAAGCAGAGTGGAATCTATGCTCACATGGCAACCGAATAAGTTCATCTCCTTCTGTGAAACTCTCGAGACATATACTACAATCCCATGACACCTGAGATACACCCCCTTCGATACCCTTCTCTACGCTGCTAAATACCTCTGATTGCAAACAGTGAAGGGCATCTTGGGTTAGACCAGGTGGTTTCTTCTTGTGTGATTCCTGCACGGTGTGAAGTCTTTCTGTTTGAAGGGTTGAGTCATCGGAAGGGGAACCTCCAGCAAACAACCCTGTAGAAATGTCAGTTCCCCAGTCCCCTGCATCAACAACCCTCAATTCATCGCCACGCGTATACTCCCTGTTATAGATGCCAAGAGAAGCCCGGCCACTTTGCCTGAATGAAGCCAAAATAAACACGTCCGTACCTTAAGTTAATTCCATGACCAATGCTTCAGAGATAACAAAACATGCTTGCATTAGCAGAGAAAACTGTGTCATTGTGTTTCTCCTGAATATGGCCTAGATCTACATTCTTATGGTAACATATGAGACATAGTGCAGGCATCTCCAAGCAATAATAAGACAAGCAGTAATGATAGTAGTGGGGGGCATAAGAAATGGGACCAAAAGCAGCAGCCATAACTATCAAGATTTTAACAGCACAGACATATGATGGAATAGCATGAACATGTGACAAATGTCAAAGGTTACCATCATTAATATTGATGGCTGCCAATTTGTGATGGGTCCAAGTACCACGATGTATGCATAACTCTGTGCATTATATAGGGAATTCAACAGGGTATCTAAATCACCTGTTTCCAGAAAGTGAAACTCCTCTTAACCTTTCGAGAAGCCTTGCCCTTGCAAGTACCACAGCTCCAGGAAGTCTGTCATTTACAGTCACTCTTGGCCGGCTTGTGCTGCTTAGAGTTTCAGTGCTGTTATTGTTGCTTGGTACAAATTGACTGGTACCTTGATCAAGTCGAGATGAGGCACGTTCCTGTGGCATTGCAATACAACAATGAGCGGGGCATAAAAAAAAATCATAAAGTGGCATTGCAAAACTGAGAGTTGGTAAGTAACAATTGCAATAATGCAAAAAAAAAATGCCCTATGGTTCACCAAACAAGTGAAGAACATAAAGTTCAATTGAGAAACCAGACACAATTGAGCAAACAAAACAAACAGCAGGAAATATTAGCGAAAGAGTACACATACAAATCACAAACCTTTATCAATCCTATTGATTTTAATATTAGGTACGCATACTTGAGACTAGATAAGAATACACACACGTTAGCCAAATGGAATGGCCCAATGTCAAGGTGCAGCGCAACAACATACAAAATACACACCTTTATCAGTTCATAATTAAGATATCTAGCAGAATGCTTCTCATTCGGCAGATTACGAGTTAAGCATAAAACGTTGGAAAACCATGAAACTACCAAAAACTCAAATCTTTCAAAAGATGCTGTCTAGCTAGCTAGCTACTATGGATTAATTACAATCTACACGCGAGCTGTTTCACGGAATCTTACATTCTTATTTATATTAAAATCACCTCATTCCTCAATTAAAGCCAATGATACAATTGATTTCCTAATTTGGCCTAAAATTTCATGTGATTTCCATAACAGATTTCGATGAATCCAGACGACCGTCAGTAAATTTATTCTCTAGTGAATATAAATCAAAAGAAACTTCAACTTAAATATCCACTTAAAACAAATTTACCAATTTTTTGTAGCTTTCTATAGTAAATTTTTTTGCTTATTGCATTATTTACGACCGCTAAAGAAATATTACAATTTTAAATCAAGTAATTAAAGCAATAAAACAATTAAAGATATAGTTTTTTAACACTCAAATTCCAATATATGCAAGTTTCTTACAGAGAGAAACGATAAGCGCTGGCAGGGGTGCCGCACGTGAGGAGATCTGCGAAGAGGATCACAGCCGTCTAAATCATGACGGTGATTATGATTATTGTGATGGCGGCGATTGTAATTTTGGTAAAAAATACGGTCAGAAACAGAGGGTTCGAGCCCTAGATCGGTATTGGCTCGGCTCACTCGCGACCTTCTTTTATAAAACAACTCCGATGCGCTCGTCATGCACCACGGAACTCACGATCCGGTTTATTTGTTGCCACAAATGGCAGCGTAAGAAGAAAAGGGAAAAAAAATGGAGATAAAGACGGGTGAAATTTTTAGCGAGGTTTCAAAGAAATAATGAAGGTTAGAGAATTGGAGAGAGAATTCAGAAGGAAGAGAGGAGGAGGGTTCGCTGAAACGCGGCAGATGTTTGTCTTGACGAGTGAGAGGGTTTGGAAGTTTGCTTGCTTCGAAGAAATGCAGATTGTAGTGTAGAGCAGCAAGCAGGGGATAAAACGACTTTGAAATTGGTTTATATATATATATATAGAATTCTAGGGTGTGAAATAACCATCTCATATACACCCCCCTCAAGTTAGTTAATCGGTGAATAATATTTTTATATTATTTTTTAATATATTAAAAATTATTTAGATTTAAAACTTACATGGATAAGTAGATTTTAACCTATGAATATTTTATTAACTAGATTTTAATATTATATTAAAAAAATTAGAAAATTTTAGAGGTTGAGGTTGCGAGATTGCGGTGTCTTAGAGAAACTAATAAAATTTTGAAGATTGGTGACTCATTCGTCAGTTTCTAAATTGGTTGGGGACTGATTTGTAGTTTCCCTTGAAACTTTTCATTTTCTTTGTTATCTGATGCCTGATGGAGACACTTGAAATGAAGGATTTCGATTTGAGACAAGGTATGGGGTTTAAGAAACGAGTGATTTGAGAAAGGGTTGGCTTGCCTCAAAGAATAAGTTCCTTGCTAGGCCCTGCCATAATTATCCACGCACACTTTTGTCGGCATTTGCCACTGTTGACTACAGCATCAGCAACAATATTCGCATACCAGCCAAGAAATTTGGCCATACCAAGTTACCAGCAAAACACTTAGCATGCTCGGTGTTAAGGATTTCTTTCCCTGCACTGTGAACAGCTATAGACCTGTGAGTAATCACGAACTATGCTGCAGAATCATCCATTGATTAATGTGAATATTGCATGAGTGTAGCAACAACAGAACCATCCCGGAAAAGGAAAAGGACTACGTAAATTTCTTGGACTAATTGTGTTATTAATTACTTGTATATGTAGGCAAGTAATGTTCTACCATTCAGGGCCACAACAACTTCAATAATTTATTTCCTAAGTTTTCATCTCGTGGTTAGCATGAAACTGGAACGAAGCCTTGTTGACCAACTCAAGAAAGATTGGTAGACAAGCACGGATCATGGGGTGTGTCAGGGTCTGGTTTCTCAACACCATCAACATTCCTTAGCCAATAAGTCTGATTTAATGAAGCTGCTTTCTCTGGTACATCGTCCATCACCCTCTCGTGGCCTTTTGGGACATAAATCCCTGTGCGAGGATGAGGTGCCCAATCCTCCATCTTGCTTTCTTTGATCGAGACGTTCCTCGATTTTTCTGGTTGGTATACTGGTGGAGGACTGCTAAAATGGCACTGGAGTGCTGGCCTGGTTTTCCTGCACGAGCTGTCATACCTCGAATCAATATCAGGGCCAAATTAGCAAACACAAAAACATATCCACTTCTAACTGACACAAATCACCAGCTAGAAATGCAAGATTAATTGAAGCTCATTTGCAAAATATATAATACTAACTACGCGTTTAGTAAACTAGGGTTTTAACTTCAGGTCAAAGGAGAACCCACAATCAAAAGTAATTATTACAGGAAGCTAATAACATTACCTAAGCATTAGCATCTTTGTTTTTGAAATCATAGTTCTCGCTAGCCGCGTGACTGGTGACAAGGTACAGAAGCTTATTATAACTAGGTTGTTATAGTGCTGCGAGGCTCTAGGTTAAAGGTTTGAAGGTTTGAAGGTCCTTTATATAATAGTGATGCTACGCAACCATCGAAACTGATGGAATGTCACCATGGAAATACTAGTAGATAAAATCTTAGTGGTGTTCTATCAGAATCAATGGAGGAATAAGTTCTGTCTGCACACCTGGTAGTGAAGGGTGGCCAATTAATGGTACGCACACCTTCGAAAAGCAAAAGTGCATGGGAACCAGGAAAAAAAACTAAAAAACAAACATTTCTCCTCTTTGAGAAAATAAAAAAAAAATAGGGGTGCGTGATACCAATCTGCGGCTCAAAAATCATCACTGTTCATGGTTGCTTAAATAAATGGTCGTCGGGTATCAAGTGGGTGTGATTGTGATACAATAATTGTTAACTTCAAGATCTTATTTTAGCAATTTGGAATGTGTGGATTTTTCTTAAAGAGTGGTGATTATCATTGGCCAGAAACAGAAAGCATCGGCGACCTGTCAAACAAGGCATGGGATGATTAGAAAATAGAAATGGATATATTGGGATGTCACTCAGAATTTGATCGAGGAGCAATATCCCTAGTATGCTGGCGATCAAGGAGATATTTATTAAAAAAACATAAGAATATATTACAAGTTGGCATAACTAAAAAAATACTAGTATATTGTCCGTGCTATACAACAAATTAATATTATTTTTAAAAAATATTTAGTAATTATATTAAACCTGAGCATCTAATATCTAATAATCATGGAACTTGAGTCTAACCATCATGTTAGATTCAATTATGTATTTTAATTGTCAGAAAAAACAAAAAATATAAACAATTCATTACACGCATCACACCATATAGAAGAGAGCATAACTGCATATCTAGTGAGAATGGCGGATGGCCAAATTTGACCACCATAAAACATAACATGCGTCTCTTTAATGATACGGATGCCATCCACTTGCTAAAAAAAATCAATGAAATATCTCATGAAAAGATAAGAAATTAAAAATAAAATTAATATTAAAATTTACAATAAAAATATCTCTTGATGTACCCATATTATTTAATTTTTTATTATAATATTACAAATATATCAATTGAATATAGATATTTTATATCTAGATTATGTTATCGGAGGTTGTGCTAGTAATTAAACTGTGCTACTTCCAACAATATGTTATTTTATCTTCAAACACAATATCTGTAAATAAAAAGTGAATAACAAAAAAAAATCAAACTGACCTTTTAGATCTCAGATCTGGATTTGTTATCTTATGCAAGTACATATCTGAACCAACACAAACCTCGCGACATGTTCTATAAGCTAACTCTATGCTCTGTGCTAAAACATCCCAAAACTATCCATCGGAATTTATATCTTTTACTTAGCTAAGAAAAACATGAGGCATATATTTTAAATACAAGATCTTAATTTATAAATAAAAAAAACTTGATAATTTAAGATTATGAATAAAAAAAAGGAGAAACTATATGAATGATTCATAGAATACTAATTTTTGGAATTTGTTTTTCACAAAGGGAGATTATAACTTTATAAAGTGACGATAAAAACAAAGAAAGATTTTTTATTGACAAAAATAAAAGAGAGGATAAAAAGTCATTCCATTGAGTGATTAAGATAAAATATCAATTTTAATAATAATTATTTTTTAATATATTTTTTATTTAAAAACATATTGAAATAATATTTATTATTTTTAAAATTTATTATTACATCATCGTATTAAAACAAGTTGAAAATATAAAAAAAGTAAATTTTAAACAAATAAAAAAATAATTTTTAAAAACAAAAACAAACAAATTAGACATTATTTTCACAGACAAATATGGTCGTGTGGGCCATGACTGCACAAGTTTGGATAATCGAGTAGCAAATCAAATTCAAAGAAAACCAAAAATCCAACGTGGAACTTCACTTGCACTAATTTGTGTTGCGGTTGCCTCATCAGATTACACTTCCCATTGCGTGTTTAATTAAATTTTATTTCCTGCAGTCACCACCTGTTTCCCGCCCCCGTGACGTCAAAGCCAAGGAAAGAAAAAAAAAGAAGAAAAACCCTCCTTTCCCGCCATTAAGGCGCAAAAAACAAAACACACAATCAGTCCCAAAAATCACTTTTATTTTATTTATCACATGTTTAATTAAATTTAATTTATAAATAAATTCAAATTTAATTAATAACTTATTATAATTTTTATATTTGAAATAAAATACTAAAAAATATTTGTTAAAAAAATTCATGTAATAAGCAAT
>Ga0325410_1000624_pt1 | contig 37281 bp, 38 predicted proteins | sample PopdelMetagenome_16_FD_206182 | JGI IMG/M metagenome (GOLD analysis project Ga0325410, IMG submission 206182) | Populus deltoides microbial communities from Bellville, Georgia, United States - Xylem-PdIQD-R3 | ecosystem: Host-associated > Plants > Phyllosphere > Stem > Wood/Secondary xylem...
AATCATTCTTTGTCCCGGCCATCCGTTTGGATGCCATTAGCCGAAGCTAATTAGTCTTTTGTCCCGGCCATCCATTCGGATGCCATTAGCCGAAGCTAATCATTCTTTTATCAACAATTAAGCGTTCCACAATTTAATATCGGTTCTAACAATATGGTAGTACTCAAGTTAAAATATTCCAAGATTCAACGTATGAAAAAGAAAGGTGCAAGTCACCTACCTGCTCCACCTGTGGGTCGTTCCTGTCTTGATGATGGTCCAATCCCGACCGCACCACCTAAGACATCAATGGTCACAAATCAGCACAGGAAGGGGCAAAGTTGGTCGACGTCTTTCATACATAATTTTAGGCTTGAACCGCTTCTCAGAATGAGGAAGAATAGGAGCAACAAAGGAAGATGCGACATGAATAGGGAAGAAATATTGATTTTCAAAGAAGACAACATTTCTAGAAATACAAAATTTGCTACAGCTTAGATCATAACAAACAAAACCTTTGTGAGAAAAACTATAACCTAAAAAGACACATTTAATAGACTAAGCAGAAAGTTTGTGTCGTTCATGAGAAGGCAAATTAATAAAGCAAACACAACTAAAAGTATGTAAAGTCATGATAGCTAAAAGACTTATGATGTAGATGATAGTATGGGGAATCAAAATTTAACACCTGTGATGACAATTGATTGATTAAATAAATTGCAGTAGACAAGGCTTCAATCCATAATTTAGATGGTACAGAAGACTCAAGCAATAAGGTTCTAGTGATATCCAAAAGATGACGGTTTTTACGCTCAGCAACCCTATTTTGTTGTGGTGTATATAGACATGAACGATGCGAGACAATACATTTCTACTGTAAAAAATCATGAAATTCATGTGACATATATTCCCCACCCGAATCAGATCTTAATACCTTAATACCAGTAGAAAATTGAGTCTCAATATAGGCAAAAAATGACTTGAAAACAGAAAAGATCTCAGATTTGGAACGAAGAAAATACATCTAAGTAAACCGATTATAATAATCAATAAATGTCACAAAGTACTTGTAATAAGCATGAGAAATAATTGGTGTAGAACCCTAAACATCACTATAAATAATATCAAAGTATTTTGTAGCACGACTGCCATGAGAAGGGAAATGAAGAGTTTTACTCTTGCCTAATTTACATGTAGAACAGTTAAACAAAACATCATGAGAAGAAAATTTAGTTTTATTTCCCAACAAATCAGAATTCAACAATCGAGACAAAACAATAGAATTTGAATGGCCTAAACGTTTATGCCATACTTCACTCTTATTTTGAACAGTAGTACAAGCAAAAGATAGACAACGAGGAATGGAAAAATATAGCGGAAATAATCTTCCAACTTTAGGCCCCTTCGCGATTACCTTCCACGACACCTGATCCTGCACAAGATAGCCAATACGAGAAAAATGCACATCACAGTTATCATCCACCAATTGACCAACCGAAATAAGACTAGTAGACAACTTTGGTGATACAAAAACATTCTTGAAAGTTGGATCGATATCTCCAACCTTAGTAATGGGTATATGACTACCATTAGCAACCTGAATTTGTGATGAACCATGATACTCACACACATTTTTAAGCATACTAGATGAGTTAATCATATGATTTGAGGCAGCAAAATCAGCAAGCCAAAATTGAGAATTGGAATTATTAATTACCTTGTAGCCCCAAGGCTGAAAAGGTTGTAAGAATCATCTGCTGTACCATTTCAGGAGTAAGAGCACTGGATGCAGCTGTTGTAGATGAGTTGTCGGACACCACAGCTTGAAAAGCATTTATTCTACGATTTTGAGGACGAGTGGGACACTCTTTGATAATATGGCCTTACTGTTTGCAATAATTGCAGAACTTTTTTCTACAATTGTTAGCAATGTGTCCATATATTCTTTATAGCTATAGCACTGCATATTGCTCATATTTCGACCCTTTCCTTTTCCCTGAGCTGCAAAAGCAACTGCAGCTGAATTGTCTTGCTTGAAATTGCCCTGTGTAAGGAGACGTTCTTTGCACAATAATTCCCCAAAACAAACATCCAAGGAGGGCAAAGGATCTCAGTTCATTAAATTTGAGTAAGTAATCTCAAATTCAGATCGTAATTAAAAATTGATCACACTTGCTTTGCTTATGAACCTGTTGAACAACAGAGAGAGATTCGACTGGTATTTTAGCATAAATAATATCAGTATATTCTACCCATAAATTCTGAAAACTAGAATAATATTCCTGAATGGAAAGATTGCATTGAGAATAACTAGAGATATTGTTTTATAATTGAAAACGTCTAGCATTGTTGTCTTGATAGTAAACCTTCTTCAGGTACTCCCACATGGTTTTTGCTGTTTTATATGGCCTTAGATTAAGAACAATTAGAGGATCAACAGACCCTAAAATCCAAGAAATTACCCGAGCATCCTTGACCTTCCATTGAAGCAACTTTGTAGAATCGGTAGGAGCTGGATCACTGCCATTCATATGACCCCACAATTCTTTCCCTGTGACAAATACTTGAAACTGAAATTCCCAGGCGGAATAATTCTTTCCAGTGAATCGAACACTATACAAATCGGAATTGTTTGATGTCATTGTCTTGACAAACCAAAACAAGAGGAATAAAAAAAAAAAAATCCAAAACCCAAAAGACAACCAAGAATCAAAGAAAAAAAAAAAAACCAAGAGCCCTATGTATCTAGGACTGACCAAAACTCAATCAAGAAAACCCAAAAAAAACTAAGGCAAGACTTTTGAATTTAAATTCAAAAGTGCGGCTTTGATATCATTTCAATTTGGCTGAATGACCTCCCTTTATGAGAGTCTTTTTCAATAAATAGGAAGAATTTTGATTTACATTCCATAAAATCTGCTACTTTTAACTATAATCTCGGCTTAATTATAGAAAGCTAATTACCCTATGATTACATAAATATTTACAACTATTTTCTTGACATAAATAACAAATATGTATATGAAAACTAATGATTCTACTGAAAAGAACCATGCTAACACAAAGGTTATTGTCATAGACTTGTAGCTTTCTACGACATGCAGTTGTCAACGTTCAAGATTTGTTGAAGTTCCTTCGACTGCCTTCATTCTGGAAATTTGGTTTAATTATTGACATTTTATTAACGGATTTGAACTTTACCTTACAAGTAGATAGCTTCTTTGCCTGACTGCCTGTCTTACATGTTATACTCTATACCTTGTTTTCCTTTCTACTGTCGCACGTGTGCGGCGATCGTCCACCCTCGCTCAAATGTGCGTGATGTATCTGGAAAATATGGGGAGACAAGGAATTCTTGTCTCTTATCAGTGGAAAAAAAATAGAATGGGAGTCGCCACTTAGTATTATGGTAACTAGGAACCCTAACTGGTTTTAGAGATCAGATACGAAGACTAGTTGCACAAAGGGAAGGTATTAGCACCCCAAATACGCCCTACCTAAGGTAAGCTACATTGTTTTATTTTTCTGATCAAAATCTAAGGCTTGGTCGTGTTTTCTAATTGTTGGTCCTGTTTGTCTAAGATTCAAGAAAAGCCTTCCTAAAAAAGAAGGTTCTTATCTTAATGGGGTAAAACTTAACCGTTCTAACGTCAAATTAAAAAAAACTACCTTTTTAATATCGGGAGTACGTTTTACGTATAAATTCATAATCCCAGATATTAAAGGAAAACAAAATAAATTTTTTGGATTTTTTGAAATATTGACCAAGTTCTCGTGACTTTAATAAATTGGTTATTAAAGCTAAAATGCATGCTAAAACATAATAATTTTTTTTGGAGTTTTATTTGTTGTATGAAAATACAATATGATTTTTTTGGTTTTAGAGATTTGGCCGTATGCATGAAAACAAAAACATTTTTTTCAAAGTTTTGACGAAAACCGGGTTTTTTAATACCGGATTTCTATTTTTATGATATAAAAATACAAACCAGTATTAAGTAAAATTTAGTATAAAATACGCAGGGAAATCACAAATTTTTCCGAAAATATATTTTTTTGAAAGTTTTTTTGAATTGGGCCAGACCCGGAAAAAAACAAAATCTGGGCCGAAGCCCACTGCTGCATGAACAGTGGGCGTGAATTATAATTAACGCCCACTGTTCATGCATGAACAGCGGGGAAGAAGGGGGAAGAAAGGCTGACCTGTGATGGTGGTGGTCTGGCCGGCGTGAAGGGCAGCGGTGGTAGCAGACGGTGGCTGAGGCGGCGGTCTTTCTTCTTCTCCCCTCTGCTTCGCTGTGCTGTTTTCTTCCTCTGTTTTTCGTTCTCTCTGTCAACAAGGTTTCTTCTTCCTTTTTCGTTGACGGTGGCTCAAGGTGGGGGCGAAGAAAGGACCGGTGGTGGTTCGCGGAGGGCGCTGCGGATTCTAGGCTGCTGCTGTGGTTCTTCTTCTCCCCCGCTTCTACTCCTCCCCTGGTTTTCTTTCTCTCTGTTCTGTTCTGTTTCTCTTCTCCCTCTCTGGTTCTGCTGGCATTGGCAGCGCTGATGGTGGCGGAATGGCGGCGCTGGATGGTGGTGGCCGAAGGCCACGATGGAGAGGAAGCACAGCGGCGGTGCCCCGGTGATGAGGAATGGTCCTTCTTCTTCTCTGTGCAGTGACGCCCAGTCTCTGTTCTTCTCTTCCCCCTGTATGCTTTCGCTTTCTCTCCTTTGTCTCCCCCAAAAACTGTTGTTTCTCTTTCGGTTTCTCCTCTGTTGCTGCTGGTGGCAGCTGCTGTTGGCGACGCTGCTGGTGACAAGGCGAAATGACGGTGGCGCAGCTTCCAACGGTGAAGGGAGAGAAACCAGAGAGAGAGATGAGTTACTGTTCTTCTCCCCTATTCTTTTGTTTTTCTGTTCTTTCCTTCTATTCTCTCGTTAGCTCAAATCTTCCCCTTTCTGTTCGTCTACCCTTCTCTCCTTCTCCAAAATTTTGCCCCCCAGTTCGTTCCTCTCTTTCTCAAAAAAATCGTCCCCCCCTGGTTTCCTTTTTTCCTTTTCCTCCCTTCTCTTCCTTTTTCTTCTGTTTTGCCCGAGCTTCTCTCCTCTCAAAAACAAACTCTCCCCTCTTCTTGTCTTTTAAAAACTTTCCGCCTGCCCCCCCTTCCTTTTCTTCTTCATTTCCCCTGTATTTATAGGCAGCCGGGGGAGAGGCACCATACCCTGTCCAAGTGCAGGGCATGGTGGCGTGGGATGGCTCCTGTGCAGCCGCTGCAGGGCATGGCCTTCCTTTCGTCACGGTGGGGGCATGGGTCTCCTGTTTCTTCATTAATGAGGGTATGGGTTGTGTAAGTAGTTAGGCAAGTGGGGAGATAGAGAAGGAGAAGTTAGCGGGAAAAGTTTTCAAAAATCTCATTCTCCCCTGTCTCTGCATTTGCAGGGGAGAAGAAGCTGCACAGTGCCGTTCAAAACGGCACCGTGCAGGTTTTTTTTTTTTATTTTTTTTTTTAGAAAAGGAAAACAAAATTTGGGAGTGACCCAAAATTGGGTTATGCCAGCTATTATGATCTTCTTCTTGAATTGTTGTACACAGTGAGTTCATCAGGTTTTCTATTTTCAGGACTGCCATTGTTCTAGGCACAGCTATTCCCCTTGGTTTGTTTCTTGTATGGGATGGTGTAATTCTTGGATCCATTTCAACCCCTGAGATGGCTGATAAGATTGCTGATCCATTACAACAGCTGCTATCTACCAATGGAGTTGTGGGAGTAAGTGTTTCTGAAAAACTGTTAACCTCGTAAGTTCTGCTTCTAAATGACTTGCAAAAGGTATGGTGGGGAGTAAACACTATGGTCTGTTTCATTTACTGTTTCTTTTTATCCATTCTGCAGCCCATAATACAAGCCTTCTCATTCCTTGCAATTGGAACATCTTATATTGGATTCGTTTTGGGACTTTCCGACTTCCTCGCTGACTGTGAGAGAACCTTCCTCTAATAATTATGACAAACTATAATCATATGCATATCTGATCATGTTAAGTATATGACCAATTGTAAAAGGTTTCTTGGTTCAAAGCCGGCTATTTTCTGTGTAGTTTTTCTTTTTGGCTCTCTTTTATTTTCCCTTCATGTTTCTTGCAATCCTAGTCATATTAAGGTTACGGAACTCTTTTTTACAATTTCTGAATTTGTTAAAAGTATAATCATCTCATTCTTTAGGAAGATAACTTGTTTGTTATTTTTGTTAATATTCAGTTCTAAAGCTCCCAGCAGGTGAGAACAAGCCTCTGCCCTACATCTTGACTTTGATTCCACCACTGATGTTAGCATTGCTGGACCCTGAAATTTTCTTCAAGGCCCTGGACTTTGCAGGGACATATGGAGGTATGCAAGCAAAGTATTCTCCTTTTCTTAGTGTCCTTTATGTTAAAATTCTATTGTTTGTTTAGATTATCCTTGAGTTGGCTCACCTCTCAGAGAGCCGCAAGATTGTCTGAAATATTCTTTCTTTACTTGTGAAGTTAGACATTTGTATGATTATTCATGCAAAGTTTAAAAACTTAATATGGACTGACATGCCTTAGTTGCTCCATGTTATTGTTAGTATTGGTGCTCTTTGGAATTATTCCTGCTGCAATGGCATGGTCAGACAGGTACTCAAGTTCATCAACATCAATCAAACTACCACAACTGGTTCCTGGAGGAAAAGTTACCCTTTCTCTTGTGATGGGAGCTGCTGGGTGCATCATTCTTTCTGAAATACTAGAGAACTTCATGCACCTTTAATTTAGCGTCCACTTTTTTTTTCCTTCCTGTTTTACTTCCAATTTGCCTTATTTTTGTACAAAATGACCGTAAGGTTGTCGGTTTTGACAATCAAAATCTTTGTTTTGATATTGATCTTCGAGATCTAGCTATAAACAGCTTCACATTTGATCATTAATTCCAGTTCTCCTATGATAAGGCAACAGTCATAACAATTCGGAACTACTCCACGAGCATTCAAGTATCAATACAAATCAAACTGAAAAAAACTACAACTGATGTTTAGTCAAGCATTTCTGCATAACGCAGTGATATTCCATTTCCAGATTTTTCTCTCCACATTTTGTCACTCTTCACACTACTTGTGGGGCTCCTACTGAAACTTGCTGAATTATACGAAAATGATGTGCTTGCTCGGCTTTCATCGTCTATTTCTACGCTGAAGCTGTCTCTTTTAAATGATTTATCATACCTTCGAAATCCATTGAATTCAAATGTGCTGTAGAAGTAAGATTTGGCTGCAGCAAGATCTTGAATCACTTGGCATGATTTTCTCTCTGTTATGCATTCTAGCGCAGATGCCACCTGAAAGGAAATAAGTAGATAAAATGTATTTTAATTCCTTGCATAACAATCAACCATCTTTTGTCATGCTGATTCTTATGTATGATTCTTGTTGCGATTGGATTTCATTGACAAACTCTAAGCAATTACCTTATCCAAGGTTAATCGTTTCTTAGGATTGTCACGGAGACATTTCTGTGTCACTAGACCAATCCAGTAAAGCTGTTCAGAATCAATGGAGCTGTCAATTCTGGGGTCAAGTATTTCAAGAAGCCTCTTGTCTTTCAGAAATGGCCTTGCCTGTTCAAGAATCATTGTGGAAAATATGTAAATAATTTCAAGCATGATTACTTTGATACACTAAAAATTCTGCCCAAATTTGACAGTTTCCAGTTAAGATGGGATTTCTCATACATTAACACATTCTTAAGGTGGAATTAAAATTTTCTAGTCGTTCTATTTGTAGCTATTTAAGTTAGGAATCAATTTTCAAAAGTTAAATGTATGGTATTTTGGTTGTTACCCATTTCACAAGACCTTTCTCCCCTGGCTTCTTGTCTGCAGCATTCCTGCCAGTGATCAGCTCCAGTAGGACTATGCCAAAGGCATAGACATCTGTCCTTGTTGAAAGTTTCCTGTTTTCTTGATATTCTGGGGCTACGTATCCAGTTTCAAAATCTATATCATCTGATGGATTTTCTGATGAGAGGCCGAAATCTCCAAGCTGATTTTTACATTAAACATCAAGACAAAATATTCAGTTTCTGAAGCATGATGACAAAGGGTGTGTTGATATTGATAGAATAGCGTTTTAGTATCTAGATTTGAGTAATTACATTACCATTGGTTCAAAATCATGATTTAGAGCAATGTTTCGTGTTCTCATGTTTCCATGAATTATGTTGTTCTTATGCAGGTAGTCTAAACCTCTAGCAGCACCCATTGCTACCTTCATCCTTTCTGTCCATGTCAAAGGTAAGGGGCAGTGCTCTGCATCATGCAAGAGATTTTGCGCAGTTTTTTTCTTAGAATTATTGAATGTCAGGGATAAAAGAAATTGAGTTTCTGTTTAAAGATTGAATTGCATGTTCATGTTGAATAGATTTGACTTACTTGATATGTGTTGATTAACTGAACCATTGCATGCATACTCGTATACAAGCAGTCTGACACTTGGTTCTGTACAGGATCCCAGTAGCATGAGCACATTGTCATGTCTAGCTTTCTTGAGCGAATGGACTGCTGATTTGAAATTCATCTCTCCTTGATGGCTTGAAGATTTGTGTAGCTTGACGACAATTTTCAGATTATTACTTAGCTTACCCCTGCAAGCAGTACCAATTCCACCTTCATATATAGTGTTCTTTGCTGAAAAATCATCTGTAGCAGCTTGAAGTTCTTCAAACGTGAAGTCCCTTATCCATCCACTATGCGGTCGCCTAATCTTGCAAAGGTTACATATTGAATTTTGAAATATCACTTCAGGTTGCCATTCTTCCACCACCACTTCATCTCCGCCGCTGCTCCGTGTTAGCGCTTCAACCTGGCTTGGTTGAATGACTTCTGTTTGCCCTATCAATGAATCATTATAAATATTCTTGTCTTAGAAAATATTTGTTTGAGAACTGTATCCAAGACATCAAAAGTGTACTGTAAACGCAACAAATTTTGGTCAGAAAAGTATAAGAATTTATGCAAATGCGAACCAAACTGTGAATGCATATGCATAGACCTATAAACTTACTTGGAGGGAGAAGTTCAATGCTGAAAAACTCTTGCTCCTCTAGGGATCCGGGAATCATTTCATCATAAGATAGACAGATGTTGCGTACTCTTTCATTTTGATTGGCTTCTGTTGAATCTTTTGGTCCTCTCAATTGTTCAATGCTGTTGTTGCGTTTCATTCTTGATATCCCACACGAAAGCTTTCGGAGGAAGTGTTTTCTGTCTTTCTTCATTGTTCTGTGAAAGGATCAGTTAATTTTACAGTTTTTGATGAGCATCACGGGCTGTTTAGACCATCAATCATTTAAGAAACAAAAATATATTATACAAGATGAAATAATTAAAATTAAGAGAAACCACAATATCCAGCAGCAAATCAAGGGAAGCATAAACATATCTGATAATTCAAACATTTTAGGTTAATTAGTAACTCTCTTTTCAATTTCCAAGCCATTCAAATTGGGAATTTTGAATTGAAATGCAGACATGCACTCGCTACTACGCATATATAGAGCTTAGCAAGAGTTGGATATAATTAACAAGGAGTGAACAACTTTGCATGCAATAGTGCAGTCCTACTTGCACCTGTCAAGTATAATCCATGTTGCCTTCAAATCTTGAGCTATCTTTAAAGCAACTGCCTTTGGTGAAGGCCCTGTAGCCACCTCTATCTTCAACTCAACCTGGGATTTCATGCAAAAGTTTTTATTAGACGTTTCAGAAATACCATGATTAGAACTCAAAATTTTCAAAGCCTGCCACTGACCCCAGGACAAGCAGTTCATACCGAGTTGCATCTTCCTTAGATGCTGCACGGTTAAGTGGCTAAATACCTTTTGTATTTCATACAGCTTGGATAGCTCCTTGAGTTCCCCATGATTTTCATACTCATTTATCTTCCCTGTAACTTCTCTGTCAACAATATTCTGATTTACTCCGAACATGGAACTGTCTATTCTGCTTTTGTATCCCACTAAAAAATGTAGAGAAAAGAAACACACAGTACTAAATAAATACAAGAACAGATTCATAAGCGAAAAGGGCATAAAATCTTCTTTAGTTTTTATTATTAAAAACTCCTAGGAATTTATTGCTCGAGAACAATTTTTTGAACAAAAGGAGTTAGCCCCATGATCAGCTCATCCAGAATCAGCATATATATTTTGCCTTGCAGATAAATTCTGGTGTAAGTTTACTTACAAGGGGTATTGACCAAGTGAAGAACACCAAGAAGGGTGAGCATATCTCCAGACTTAAGTGATAACCCATGCAGTGCCCACTTGATGGCACTTGAACTAACTTCCCTTGATGCATCTTGGATCACCAAAACCCTCTGAGCTCCTTCCATGGACAACAAAATGACTAATTATTTCTTTGTAAATTCTCTACAGAAGAACATTCGGGTATCCAAAGAGGCACTTAGTTTTACTTTCTATGATGTTTCCTAGCGTAGAGGAGGACTACTGGCTCGACTCTTTAGTTGTCAGTATATATGTTTTGTTCCGTCTAAGGATAAGCCAACTCGATTCTTCAACAAATGTCGTGTTTGTGTTTGTATATTATTAGGGCAAAAGGACAAGAGATCACTGAGAAAGTTGTGGTAAGCCCTTAGGATTAAGTGTTGAGGAACTCTACCAGCACGACCATGATAAGAATCCTGGAACCAGTTCTCCTTGTTTGCTTCTCTTGGTTTTGTCGAGCATCTGTTGCTTTCTCTGATCGGCATGTCCTAATCTTTTGAGTATAAATATTAAGGTGGAACTAGTCACAGTTACGGTGGTTACGTTCTCTCTCTATTTTTTTTTTTTAATCTTTTGAGTTTAAATATTAAGGCTAACAATTTAACATCCATTAAGATTTTGGTAAATTTCTCCGATCGATATAAATTACGAGGCTAATATTATTTTAGAAGAAAATTTAGTTTTAAATTACAAGTCTTTAATATTATTTTAGAAGTCTCTGGTCGGCATATTTTAATTAAGTGGCTTTTCGGTCGACAATTTAATCTTTTGAGTTTATATATAAGGTGGAACTAGTCACAGTTTCAGTGGTTACGTACGTTCTCTCTATTTTTTTTTTAATCTTTTGAGTTTAAATATTAAGGTTAACATCCATTAAGATTTTGGTAAATTTCTCCGTCTAATATTATTTTAGAAGAAAATTTAGTTTTAATTAACTCATAAACTAATAAAAAATACCAAACACAACAATAATTAAGAATTGAGATTGATTGATTGAGCCATGAGGAGAAAGTGACATAATCATCATGCAACAATATTAGGGTAGAACTTTTTGTACATTTATATTGAAACTTCAAAGTCTATAAACTATTATGGTATGAAATAATACAAACCTCTTGAGCATGTGGTCAAGCAACCCACATATAAAAATATCAATTTCTAAAATAGCTAAGTAAATAAGGTTCGATAGGAGTGTGACACAAAGATAATTTATACCTAGGCATCAACACTATTGAAAAAGGAAAACCTCACCCAATAAATATCAATTCGTGAATGAGAACTATATGGAAGACGCCACGAAATCAGTTGTTCTTCGATAAGTCATTTCAGTTCTTTAGAGAACTAAGAAAGGGAAAATATCTTACAAACTCACACAACAAGGTGCAACAAAGGAGCCTTATTAATCTCAAGATTGTGTAACCCTACATGTCTGATTATAATATTATTTATATTGACTCTAGACTAAAATAAACCCTAATGGGCCTCTTATATGGACTTATATGAGGTTCACTTACAACTAAACCCAAAACATAAAGAAATAAAAATAACACAAAGCTTGGTATTGTTGTTGTATATAGCAAGGAAAATAAAAGCTAAATAATTTGATTTCCCTAGTTTATAAGTTGTTATTGTAGAATAACCCTTCCTAGCATTCATAGGAGTAGTTGTCACCACTATAAACCCTTTGTAGACTAGGAAAATCCTGACCTGATTTGCCGTCCTTTTAGTTCATATTTAGCTTGGATTCACGTGTATAACCAAATAATAAAGTCAATTTTCTAATTTAATTACTTGTTTGTTTAGGAGAATAAATTGTTGACTTTCTATCATTGTAACATTACAAAGACAAGCCTAACAAGGCTGTTATGGAGTCGGACACATCACCCCCTTAATCCACACGAATTGAGCTATTTTTTTTACTTGGATTAGATGAGTTAGACGTTGTCCTTCATGCTCCCTAAGCGTCCTAAGCTCCTCGAGGTCCATCTTGCTCTATATGTTCCGAACAAACTCATTCAATGCCTCTTTAAGTTTTTTTGCCCTAACACTTGTAATTGGTCAATTTGGCACTTCCAAAGGGTATTTGGCATAATTAAGCTTTGTGTTGGGTTGATCTTCATTATAAAATATTTTTCTCATTCCTTGAACCTTAATAATAGGGTTTCAACGTGAGGCTTTAGGATTTTTATTTTTCAAAAAGAAAATGAAACTTTGTTTGCTTGAATATATTGTTTAGAAGACAATTATCCTAACCGTTGTACTACAAGCGATTCTTTTATGGTTTTTGTGGAAAAGCTACTAAAAACATTTTTCTCATAATATTCAAAACAAAGAGATAGATGGTCCACATTACATTTCCCATCGAGCTATTTTTTTTTAATGTCAGGTACTATTTAAAGAAGAAAAAAAATTTGTGATTATAATCATCAACTCAATTAGGTCTAATAATATAGTTTTATTTAATATTATGATAAAAAAAAACAATGACATTAAATGGATTTAAAAAAAAAGTAATCATGATGATCGCACAAAAAAACACTCACCAAAAAGAAAAATATTATTAAGCGTAATTCCAAGACAACCCAATACTAAATGATAAAATTAAAAAAAAAATAATGATGTTCAATTCTCAATAATTCAAATATAGAAGGATGAAATTGAAAAAAATCAACAAAAAGAACAAAAAAAATAAAAATAAAACACTAGCAAAATCGAGTAAGTCTGCTAAACCTCATAAACTAGATAATGTGAATGGGAAAACCTAACAGATGGAAAAATAAGAAAAACTATGAAGCCCAATTCTTAAATAAGCGAAATGTGCAAGGATAAAATAAAAAATATTCATTCTATAAAAAAACGATCCAAAAAAAAGATTGGAGTCAATCCGAGATAACCTATCTAACTCACGATTCAGGTTATGAGATTGTATAACTCCATAGAAAGGAAAGCAAAGAAAATTATCGAAGCCTAATTTCAGCAAACTCAATGTATAATGATGTAATTGAAAAGAAAAATCAATGTAAAAAAAAAAAGATCTAAAAAAAGATTGATGTAAGCCTAAGTTAACCTTTCAAATGCGTGACGCGTGACCCGGTTATGGGACCATGATTACTCAATAAAAAAATCATGAAGCCTAATTCCCAATAAACTCAATGTTGAAGAATAAAATGGAAAAAAAATTAATTTTAAAAAATAACCCAAACCAAATAATAATAATCAAAACAATGAGGACCAAATTTAACACAAAAACAAAGTGACACACCTTTCATTTTTGGCTAGGACAATGCAATTCCTAAGGAGAGGAGAGAGAAAAGAAGGAGGATTAAAAAATTGTCGTTGAAGCCTCACCGTCATCCCTCTACCAACATGCATTGCCTTTGTTAAATGACCTCGCTGCACTATGTCCAATGCCACCAAGGAATCTGACATTTGACCACTTGATAAAGTCACAAGTGTCGTTAGAATACGATAGGCTTCCTCAACATGGTTGTGCGAGCATCGCATGCACTAGCCAAGTTGTCCCATTTATTGATGTCATCCCACCATATTTGTTTTTGTATCAATTTTGATCCTTTTAATCTTAATTATTTCACATCATCATAATTTTATTTTATTTTTTCAAACCAAACATCAATGAAGTACCATAATTTTCTCTTGATATTGTGGGATTTTCATATTTAGGTAACCAAAACAAACGACCAAGTCAAATCCCAAATAAATTCAATGTGAAAGAATCAAATTGATAAAAAAAAAGTTGAGTGGCCAAAAAAACATAAAGGACATGGACATTTCCCTTGACTGTGCAAAAATCAGCCCCTAGTGTTAGCAAAAAAAGGACCTAACATTCGTATAAGCTTCAAATTCGGGCCGTGAAGCTCTAATTCTTTTAAATCAATGATATGTGAATTTTAATTTTTTAAACCAAACGACGAAATATTTATTTGACACTACAAGATCTTATATGTAGGCATAGAAAACAAATCACGAAGACTGATTAGTACTTAAAAGTGTATTTTTATCAAGGTTTTATATCATCATACTGCACTTAAAGTATCATTAAATTTCCTAACTTGAGCATGTTTTATAATGTCAAGTCTGATAACATAAGATATCTTTAATTTATGGTAAATGCTCATTTTGAATGCAGACATATCTCACAATTTAAAGGATTGATTGATGTGTTGAAAGTGAAAAGACAAAGAGAGGGCTAAGCTTAAAGAAGAGATGCTAGTTTAATTCAAACTGGAACACCATTCGGTTATTGAATCATAACTAGAGCTATAGAACCTGGATTTAGGTCTAGTTTATATGAATGGAAAGCTAAGATATAGGCCTAAAACTTTATTGCAGAGTCCAAGATTCAAAACGGCCGTTTTCAAGTTTAAATTGTAACAACGAAAGAGAAGTTAGAATCTGTCTTGCAGCCTTGACAATATTCAGTGTTAAGCCCATATCACAAGTTCTAGAAGTACAAATGAGCTCATTCTTGTTTTGTTGGAAAGCTAAGACACATGCTTAGAACTTTCAGAATATCTATCAAATTCTGATGTTAGAAATGATGTTTTGTTCAGACAAGAAGATAATGGTTGTCACCAAGTCAAGAGGTGGCCACCCACTCAATAATTAGTCTTCAAATCAATAGTTTCGAATTTTAGCCTATAAAAGGAGGCATTTGCCATACATTTAGACATCTTGGTTTTCAGATCAAAATTTACTCTTGCTCTCTTTCTTTATATTTTGTAATGTTCAAGTTTTATTTCATGTTATATTAATCTCTTGTTTATGCTTTTCATTTCCTTTTCTTTACTTAGTTAATTTATATCATTATTATGTTTTTATTTTGTTTATTCATGTTCCTCATCTTCATTATGTTTAGCTAAGTTTATTTTGTCAAGGTGAAAAGGGTACACTAATGGTGTAAGAATAAGTATAGTATAAACTCAACATGGACTTTAATGTTTGATACTAATATATTTTGTATTTGTTATCTTACTTACTCTTAATACCTTGCTTGTTAAATGGTTAATCTAGATTTGTGTTGTACAACTCTTGGTATAACAAATACTTGATCCTTTCATAACCAACTGTATGGTATAACCGACACCTGTGTTATGAAAGGAACTTGATTTGTTGTTGACATAAGTTATCACCATGAATACCTGACAACATTTACAAGTATTGACATTACTCAAATAAGATAATTAATATGATCATGTTACTAAGTTATAACCCGATTGGAACCTTCTTTGTGTGTGGTTTCCTATTAAGTAATAAAAAGAGTTTATATTATACTAATTTGAAATACCATTAGTGGATCCTCTAACCTTGACATTTGTTTTATCCTTGTTTAATCCTTAAATCAATATCACATCTCAAAAGTTCTCTTTAATGCCTTTTCATTTATTATTTGTAATTTTATATAGTTGACCTCCATATGGTTCAACCCCAGTCTTGTCGGGTTATTTATTACTTCGACATTCCTGTACTTAGGATAAGACATTAATCTTTTGATCGTGTTAGATTTTTGGTGCCGTTGCCGGGGAGGTAAGTTACTATATAAATTATATATTTTATTTTATTCTATTTTTCTTTTCACTTTTATTGTTTTTCTAATTTTTGTTTCTTCCTTTTCTTTTTCTTTCCATCTGCATTTGCATGAGAATTTGGACACGCACATTAAGTGGTAGATTTTCTAGGAAATCCTTATCATTTTAAGAAAACATGGCTGAAGAGGATAATCAATCGCTTCATAATGAGAATAATCATGTTAAAACACTCAGAGACCACATGAATCCAACTAGAACAAGTGTATCCTCATGTATAGTTTTCCCTCCTGATGCATCCCACTTCAATTTTAAACCAGATATTATTCAATTTTTACCTACTTTTCATGGCTTAGATCTAGAAAAACCATACTTGCATTTGAGAGAATTTGAAGAAGTTTGTAACACTTATAATGACTTAAATTGTAGCATGAACACCATTAGATTAAAGCTTTTTCCTTTTCAAAAAAAGATAAAGCTAAAACATGGCTACAAAATCTTAGGTTAGGATCCATTCATGGTTGGGATGAAATGCAACAACAGTTTTTGAAGAAGTTTTTTCCATCTCATAGAACAAACTCTTTCAAAAGATAAATCACCACATTCACTAAAAAGCCAAGAGAAACATTTTACCAATGTTGGGATAGGTATAAAGACTTGCTTAATACATGTCCTCATCATGGTTTTGAAACATGAAGATTGGTTTCACACTTTTATGAAGGGTTAACACCTAAAGATAGGCAAATGATGGAATTGATGTGCAATGGAACTTTTAAAGATAAAGACCCTGATGAAGTAATGAAATACATGGACTTGTTAGCTGAAAATGCTTAGAATTGGGACATTACATGTACTTATGAGGCACCGGGTAAAACTCCACCTCATACATCTAGTGGAGTTATATATAACCTTAGAGAATATCATGACCTCCAAGCTAAATTTGCATATTTAGCTAGAAAAGTTGAGGCACTAGAAATTGAAAAGGAGTGGTAAATTGAAATCTGTTTAAGAAATTGTATGTCAAGTGTGTGAAACAAATGAACACTCAACCAATGATTGTCCAACTTTGTCTTGTTTCAAAGAATGTCTCCATGAACAAGCCAATGCTTTAAACAATTTTCAAAGGCCAAATCAGAATCCATACTCACAAACGTATAACCCTAGTTGAAGAAATCATCCAAAATTTAGTTGGAAGAGTGGTAACAATAATGCAAAAACTTCACAGTCACCATTTCAAGCACACCATAATTTTTAAAATTCTTATGGATTTGTACCTCCTTATGCTCCCTCTTCTAGAAGAAATCTTGAGGAAACACTGCATGCATTCATTGAAAAGCAAGAGACAATCAACAATCAAAATGCTCAAACTATGGCAGATTTGAAAGATACTCTTACAAAGTTCACATCTGCTCTCAATTTTCAGGAGAAAGGTAAGTTTCCATCTCAACCTCAGCAAAATCCCAAAGGGCAATACAATTTAAGTGCAAGTAGCTCCGGAAGTCAACACATGGATCAAGTCAAATCAATCATTACTCTCCGCAGTGGTAAGGTTATTGAAAAACCTATTCTTGAACCCTGTGAGAAAGATGACGAGTTAATCTCTAAGGGTAAGGAAAGGGTTGAACCTGGACATTGCAAAGAAAAGATTGATTCCCCACCAACACTTCCATTTCGTCATGCCATGACCAAACAAAGAAAAGTCAATCATAACTCTGAAATCTTTGAAACTTTTAAATAGGTAAGGATCAATATACCTTTGTTAGATGTTATTAAACAAGTATCTTCTTATGCTAAAGTTTTGAAAGACTTGTGCACCGTGAAGAGAAAACTGAATGTGAAAAAAAGGAGCCTTTTTAGCCGAACAAGTAAGTGTCATTCTTCAAAACAACAATGCTTTGAAATATAAAGACCCTGGTTGCCCTACAATTTCATGCTTTATTAGAGAATATAAAATTGAAAAAGCTTTACTTGATTTTGGAGCTAGTGTGAATTTACTTCTATATTCAGTTTTTCAAAGTCTTAATCTAGGTGAGTTAAAACCAACTTCTGTAACTCTTTTACTTGCAGATATATCTGTAAAAATGCCTAGAGGAATAGTTAAAGATGTGTTAGTACAAGTTGATAAATTCATTTATCCTGTGAATTTTATTATTTTGGATACACAACCTATTGAAGCATGTAATTCAATTCCAGTTATTTTAGGACATCCATTTCTTGCAACTTTTAGTGCATTGATTAATTGTAGGAATGGATTGATGAAGTTATATTTTGGAAACATGACATTGGAGATGAATGTTTTTAACATTTACAAGCAACCTGGAGATGATAATGATTTACAGAAAGTAGACTTTATTGAAAAATTAGTTTATGATCAATTTGAAACTACCAGTAAAACTGAGTTTAATGAATTTGAAGATTTGCAAATGATTTACTTTCAGGAAGAATCAAATGCAAGTAGTTAGAGACCAAAAATTGAGGAATTGCCACCACGATCAATTGAGTCCTTACCTTCAAGTGTTCAACCACCAAAACCTGATTTGAAGCCGTTACCATTTAATCTCAAATACTCATTTTTGGGAGAAAATGAAACTATTCCAGTAATAATTTCTTTTAAACTTAATGCTCATCAAGAAGGTAAGTTATTACAAACTCTAAAAATGCACAAAAACACATTAGGATGGACCATAGCTGACATAAAAGGAATTAGTCCTTTGATCTGCACACACAAGATTTATTTGGAGGAAAATGCTAAACCCTCTAGAGAAATGCAACGAAGGCTTAATCCTAATATGAAAGAAGTAATGAGAAATGAAGTCATTAAGCTTTTAGATAATGGAATCATTTATCCTATTTCTGACAGCAAATGGGTAAGTCCTACCCAAGTTATACCTAAAAAGTCTGGAGTCACTGTGATAATAAATGAGAAAAATGAGTTAATTCCAACTAGGACTATTACTGGTTGACGCATATGCATTGACTATAGGAAACTTAATTCAATTACTAGAAAATATTATTTTCCTTTACCTTTCATGGATCAAATCCTAGAAAGAGTTGCAAGTCATGAATTTTATTGTTTCTTAGATGGCTATTCAGGTTATAACGAAATAGAAATTGCATTGGAAGATCAAAAGAAACTACTTTCACATGTTTATTTGGTACTTTTGCATATTGAAGGATGCCTTTTGGATTATGTAATGCAGCAGCCACATTTCAAAGATGCATGCATGGTATATTTAGTGATATGGTTAAACGTTTTCTTGAAATTTTTATGGATGATTTTTCTATTTTTGGTGATTCATTTGATGATTGTTTAACTAACTTGGAAAAGGTTTTGAACAGGTGTGAAGAGAAGAATCTTGTGCTGAATTGAGAAAAATGTCATTTTATGGTAACAAACGGCGTTGTACTTGGTCACATTGTTTTATCAACAGGAATTGAGGTTGATAAATCTAATATCGAGTTAATTGCCAACTTGCCAACACCAAAATCTCTTAAAGATGTTAGATCATTCTTAGGACATGCTAGTTTTTATAAAAGCTTCATCAAAGATTTTATTGTAATATCTAAGCCATTGTGTAACCTTCTAATAAAGGATAATGTTTTTGAATGGACTGAACATTGTGAAGAAGCCTTTGTTAAGCTCAAGAACTTGCTTACTTATGCTCCTGTCATTCAACCTTCTGATTGGTCATAACCTTTTGAAATAATGTGTGATGCTAGTGATTATGTCGTGGGTGCTGTTTTGGGACAATGAAAAGATAAAAAACCTTATGTGATTTACTATGCAAGTAAAACTCTAAATATTGCTCAGATGAATTACACAACCACTGAAAAGGTTACTTGCAGTAGTATTTGCATATGAAAAATCTTGATCTTATCTTGTTGTCTCACCTGTTGTTGTTTTTAGTGATCATGCAACATTGAAATATCTTCTTTCTAAGAAGGATTCTAAGGCTAGATTGGTGCGGTGGATTTTGTTACTTCAAGAATTTGATATCACAATCAAGGACAAGAAAGGCACCGAAAATATTATCGCTGATCATTTGTCAAGATTGAAAATAGATTCCACATCTAACATCACACAAATCAATGATTACTTTCCTGATGAATCTTTACTTTCTATTTCTACAATGCCTTGGTTTGCTAATATTGTCAATTTTCTTGCAATATGAGATTTGTTAGCTCATTAGAGTACCCAAGACAAAAGAAAGTTTTTGAATGAAGTAAAGATCTTTTATTGGGATGACCTTTACTTATTCAAATATTGTCTTGATAAAATATTTCAAAGATGCATTCCCGATAATGAGGTAAGTATTGTCATTAAATTTTGTTATTTTGAGGCATGTGGGGGTCATTTCTCATAAAAGAAGACGACTACAAAAATCTTACAATGTAAATTTTATTGGCCCACCATGTTTAAGGACATGCATACATTCTGTAAAACATGTGAAAATTGTAAAAAGTTAGGATCTATTTCAAAACGTCACATGATGCCTTTAAATCCTATTCTTGTCATTGAAATCTTTGATTGTTGGAGTATAGATTTCATAGGTCCATTTCCTCCATCATTCGGTTTTGTGTACACATTAGTCGCAGTTGATTATGTTTCAAAATGGATAGAGGCAATTCCAAGTCGAAACAATGATCATAAAATAGTGATCAAGTTTTTGAAAGAAAATATTTTGAGTCGATTTGGAATCCCTCAGGCTATGATAAGTGATGGTGGAACACATTTATGCAACATACCATTTGAATCGTTAATGAAGAAATATGAAATCACACACAAAGTTGCCACTCCTTATCACCCTCAAACAAGTGGGTAAATAGAACTTGCTAATAGAGACATCAAACAAATTTTGAAAAAAACAGTGAACCCTAATTGGAAATACTGGTTTTTAAGACTTAATGATGCACTTTGGGCTTATCGAAATGCTTTTAAAACATTATTAGGTACGTCATCTTATAGGTTGGTTTATGGAAAACCTTGTCACTTGCCTGTGCAACTTAAACACAAAGCTTATTGGGCTATTAAAGCTTTCAATTCAAACCTTGATGATGCTAGCCAGCTACGTAAGTTACAAATAAATGAGCTTGAGGAAATAAAAAAAATGATGCGTATAAGAATTTAAAAATTCATAAAGCAAGAATCAAAGAGTTTCATGACAAAATAATCTTGAGAAAAACATTTGATGTTGGTCAAAAAGTTTTGTTTTATAATTCTCGACTCCATTTATTTACTGGAAAGCTAAGATCAAGATGGAGCGGTCCATTTATTGTGAAACATGTGTATCCTTATTGGGCCTTTAATATTAAGAATCCAAAGAATGGTAATGTTTTTAAGGTAAATGAACATCGTTTGAAAGCTTACTTTGATAATTTTCCTAGTGAAATTGAATCCATTGGTTTGAATGATCCTATATATAAAGGTTGATTATTTTGTTTTTCTCACATTGTTTTTATGTTTCTTTTTTGTGACTCTTGTTTTGCTAGTCTTTCTCCAACCCCGGTCAAATGACAGATAACGGTACTCCGTGACTCTCAAGTCAGTTCTTTCAATTTCCCATGATAACTGATATCTGTGTATATATTTGTTCAATTCCTCATTCCTTCTCTTTTCTTTGCATCTTTTTTTCACTTTTCATCTAAAAAATAGACACCACTCTTGAAAAATTAAAAAAAGTATTTTCCCGTTTTTCCTCAAAATGCGATTATAAAAATTTACCATGCTAGGTGTGAAAGATTGAGGTTGTTAATGAACCATGAAATTCTTGAAGATATTAACTGGATGATTGAAGCAAAGGTCCAATTATTAGGTGAGTCTTCCAATTCTTTTATTTCATATATGCCTGGGACAAGTAAAAGCACTTTTGCAAAGAAACATCATGCAAAATGACTGAAAGTCTGTCACCAATGTGCCAGATGAACTTGTAATGTACAATGTCGCTATTTAAGAATGGTATCTGTTGCTACCCAATTTTTGACCCATATTTTTGATAAATTTTCAGAAAAAATCAAAAAAAGGAAAAAAAACAATGAAAACCCCAAAATTTGCATTTTTGATATATTTGCATCATTTTTAGCATTTTCAACATCATCTCAGAAGAATTTAAATTTTCAAAGGTATTTGGAACGCGTTCAACTTTTAAAGCGATAATTTTACAATCACTGATTTTTCTTGTTGAGTCGACGTTGATATTGCTCGTTTTAAAAAAATACAAAAAAATATATCAAAATTGAAATTTACAAAAAAAAGAGGAAAGGAAAAGGAAAGGAAAAGTTGAGGGACTAGTTTGAAAACCTAGCAAAACTTTTCCTATAAATACCATGCTACAGTAAAAAGAAAAGGGGAGAAAAATTTTACAGGCATGGAGGCGGAGGCAATTTTGGGGAACAAAAACTAAAAAACCCTAAATATAAACTGATTCCAGCTGTCGGTCGCCCCTCCCTTGGAGAAACCAGAACCCCTCTCTGCTATTGTAGTCGGCTCCCCATTTCCCTACAGAGAAGCTCTCTTTCCCTGTTTGAGCCGCCACTCTCCCTTTCCAAGCAGGCGACCACCCACTCCCCATCTTCTTCTCCCTCATAAGGCTGCCCCCTCCCTTGGCTAAAAACAAAGAGAACCAAAGCCACGGCAAAACCCCCTGCCTCTCCTCATTTTCCTTCTCCCGAAACCAGCCAGAGCTTGGCCCTTCCCTTGGCTAAAAGAGCATCAGGGAGCACGAAAACAACATCTCTAGCCGCCCCCCTCATTTTACCCCCTCTCAGCCGACTGAAACCTCCAGCCGGGAATACCATTTATTCCCTCATCAACATACTTTCAGAACCTCTCTCGGCCAACCACCATCAACCGGCCAGCAACAGCATCCCTTCTCTAGAGACGATGAGGAAATGAGAAGGGAGGCCAAAGGGTAGTGAAGAAGGGGTAGAAAACCGAAACTTGGATGGGCGCCGATCTCACGACCCTGGCAGCGATGGACAACACCGCCGTTGCAGAAATGAAATGGGAGAAGGGAAGTTGCCGGTCCATCCATCCACACGTCTGGTCTGTTGGCGGCGCGTGCAACGCCTGGCTCCAGATTTGGCAGATCGGAAGGAAGAGAAGCCGGACTGAAAACAAAGAAAAAGCTACAACAGACTTGCTTGCTGCGTTTGGTTGTTTTGCAGGTAACGGTGGTGCTCGCCGCCGGCGAAGAAGGGAAGAAGCCATTATGGGTCTCCGCTGCTGCCCGGATTTCAGGTTTCACGCACCGCCAGTGGCGGTGGCGCGTGGAGGAGACGTGCCGCCACTGTGCCACAACCACAGAAGGTGCCCAGAATTCTCCAGCACTGTTCCTGAAGCTATTTTTTTGTAATTTTCAAATGCTGCTGTGTATATTTGGATACTGTTGTGTTTTGATTTATTTGATTTTGTTTTTTTGTTATGTTGTAAACATGTAATGACGGTGTATGAGAAAATCATGATAAAAAGAGATGTGTGTGTGTGTGTTGTATTTTTATTTATGTCATTGAATTGTAAAAATCAAAAAGACAAAAAGAATTAAGTGTTTAATTTGAATATGGTTAAATATCTCATGGACAAATAAAATCATGTTATATTTTCCATTAAAGTGTAAGAACATGTTTCTACACATATTCGGGGATTTAATAACTGATTTATTAAAACCTTAGAATCTAATTAATATTTCAAATTTTCAAATCACATCAAATCGAAAAGCAGCTTACCTTAGGTAGGGTGCGCTAGGGGTGCTAATACCTTCCCTAGCCACAACCAGTCCCTTACCCTCGAATCTTTGACAACGACCAATAAATCTGGGTTTCCTAGTAACCCTTCATTAAATACTAGGTGGCGACTCCCAAGAACCAATCAAGGAAACAGAATGAAAAATCACCGAATCGCCGCGCGGGTGACGTGCGACAGAATGGTGACTCCACTGGGGAAAGGTAATGTTTTCAACATTATTGGACTAAGCTTCGTGTTTTTGATGTGTTTAAATTTTTTGTGTTTTGTTTTGTTTTATTTTTGTTTTATTCATGCATTCTATAGAATTGTTTCATGCATCACATGTTTTAATTTTTGAAAGCACACACAAGCTTTAGGTTAGGTGGGGGACTAATAACTTGCCTTATGACTTGAGTCAAGGTTTAAGTTTGTGTAAACCCCAACTCTTTGTTGAGTGCTTAGATTGGTAATAATTGGTACACGTGCCAACCCATTACCTATTGGGCCCCCATATTGCCTTTACGAGGGTAATCACTGGGACAACGAGAGACCCTTTTTAGAGACCAAGTAGTAAACCTACCCTTTGTCTCACGTAAAAAGATTAGAACCTGTCTTTAAGATGTATGCTCCGTAAATAGTTGTTTTGCATCTGAGCAAGCCCTTCTTGAAGCATCTTGAATTCAGGACTTACGGGGGATATAATGGTCATCACTTAAGAAATTTCTATTGTAAAGTTTGATCAAGAATAAAAATTCTTATTTCATCATGCAAAAGTTATGACCATATGTCACCCCTCGAAGGGCAAATTCATCATATAGATTACATGTTCATACATTTATCATGCATGTGCTGGGAGGAAAAATAGGTTCCCCCATCCGAGGTTTACTACACTAGACAAAAAAGATGGATAATAAAGAAAGGTGTTAGGAGAGGCTCATTGTTAAAAGGAAGTTCAGAGCATCAAGGATGGAGTAGCTAGACTCAGATCTGCTTGAACAAGTGTTGGGCTTCAAATGGAAAGGGAATGTTTGCACAGTCTTATGTGGAAACACTGCGTGTCCACGTCCAATTGAAGCTGCACCTCTCTTTTTTAGTCATGAACAATAGCAGCAATGCCTCTAGTCATCAGCTAATGACGACCTTGGTTCTTGCATTGGATGGCGACCTGAAAAAGCAAAAGCAGACATTGAACTTCAACGGGGCAGAGCTCTCTCTACAGAAATCTGTTTGTGGCTCTGCAAGTAGGGAATCCAAGAAGGGATGTAGTAGTTTCAGATCATATATAATTTCATCCCATCAGTGTTAGCTTGAAAACACAAAAGTAGGGAGAAAAGACAGACCTGGACAGAAAAACAAGAAGAAAACTGAAACTACAAGAGAGCAGAACTCCTTCTACAGGTGTTTGTTTGCTGCACTGTCAGTGAGGAATCGAAGAAGAGACAAAGGAGTTTTAGATTCATCAGGTTCTCTTCCAATAGAGACAATACGTGTTTCCACATATCGATAGTGATAGTGCTGCAAGTTTCCGGGCGCTGCCAACATTACCTAGCTATTGAAAGGTTTTTCCAACAATCCTCAAACAACCACAACATTAGAGGATTGACATAATGTTGTGAAGGTTGTCGAAAGAATTGAACAAACAATGAAGAGGGGGACATATTGAAGGTTCTAGCACGGATTCCAGAACAATGATGAGAGATGAATCAGAGGATGACTTTGAAGGTGGGAAACCTTAGTTATGAGGTCCAGTCAGATCTCGTTGTAGCATCAACTGCTCAAATGCCTTTGCCAAGATTGACATCCCTCTGCCACTTGAGTTTGTCGACCAGCATTTGTTACATTCCAGACTTGCTGCACCCATTTCGACAAATTGCATGCAACCACCGTGGTATAATTCAAACGAGATGTGAATATCATGGTGGGTTCCTGAGCCATTTTAGTTAAACAGATGCAAGAGTTTCAAGAATTGAGCTGAGATGATGGCATCGATCATTTTGTCGCCAGAACATCCTCAGAATGACGAGTGATCAGAATTGCTTGGCAAAACACAGATATTGCCAAAGAAGCTAATCTAAGAAGGGGTTAAATTATCAATCATCTTTGTTATGGATTTTTTGCCATTTTGCATTTTGTTTTAGGATCACATGTCATCCTTCAACGAAACATGTCTTTTCTTTGTCTTTTTGTTGTTTTGAAAGCATGAGATGTTTCTTTCAAAAGTTTATTTTGACAAAATATTTTGATCAAGCTCCAACATGCGATTAAGATTAATCAATCCTGAAGATTAAAAGTATTTTGATTGGAGAAATAACTTGATGCTTGAAAATGACATGAGGTGACCAAACAATTTTGAACTCATACATGAAACTGAACCACACATCATATAGCTAAGTTTTAGCAATATGCATAATGACACGTAGTGGATTCGGTAGCTATGGACTCGTGAATCATGACTCTTACAAGTCCAAATCATTACACTGGATGAGGTCAAAATTTAACGGTTCTAACCGACCTTGCTTTAAATGAGAAAAGGCCATCTTTGTTATCCTTTCACATTTCTTGAAATATTATCCCTTGCAGTCCCATTTTGAGCCTGGTAAAATATTTTCTTTCAAAAAGAAACCCTAACCAGGATGACACCCCACACTGGGGGAAAATTAGAGATATTTTGAAGACAATGATAGAATTAATGGATAAAAAGAAGGGTAAGATTGGAAGCCCAATAATGAAAAAGAAAAGAAAAAGAAACCAAGGAGTGAAGGGCATCCAAGAAAACTTTGAGAAATGCTATGTAAAAGCAAAAAAAAAAAATGAAATGAAAGGAGAATGCCCATCAATCCTAAGTAGGGCAAAGGAAGTTTCAATTGAAGAAAGACACATCAAATGCCAAAAGTCAACACCAAAAAATCAAGCTTTATGTCTTTTGGGTGTGTCTATGATAAATCCTTCAGTGTCTTCAAAAAGATTAGATTGATTATTCATCAAAGAAAAAGTTGGATTTACATTATGACCTATGTTAAGAGAATTCTGATATTTGAGATTTAACAAGGTTATATGTCACTTTCTTTACAATGACAACAAGAGAAAGAAAGTTGATGAATAGTTGATGTTGATCCTAAGTCTTTGAAACCTTAAAACACCTTTTGAGCCTATGAATTTCCTTTCTTTCATAAGCCATGAGCCATAGCCTGCATTACCTGCTTTTAAAAGCTCTTTTTGATCAAGTAAGCAATTTGAACCAATAAATGACGATCTCAAAACTTGAAGAGTTGTTCCATAAGGGTCGTGACTTCATGAATCAAGCTACTGATTATTATGCGTGCTGATAAAATTGGTGCTAAAAAAAAAACAGAACAATCTTTCTTGATGAATCCTCAAGTTTTGACTTGAGCCTTTTGTTTTCCTTGAAATTCACAGAAGGTCACCTCATCGCAGACCATCAAAAGATATACCCAAGATCAAAGATTAAAACTGACATAAAGAACGATGGAAAAGTCATTTTAATCTTACAACAGGTCATTTCTGTTTTCAAAATACAAGGCAATCAAAGGACTACATTGAATAGTGTATGTTGGATCTTTGATCGAAGAAGCTTGATTTTCAAAAGATCTTTTCCAAAACTAACATATCTCTGATTTCATTTCAACAATTAGACTTGAATAGACATGATCTTTGAAAGATGAGATTTGATTCCAGAACATTGATCGAATTTGCAAAATCCCTAATAGAAATGACATCAACTCTTTTCGTCACTCCTTGAAAAGTTGACCATTTGGGGGCAATATAGTGGACCCTGAAAAGGAAGACAAACAACATTCAGATCAGCTAGGGGCAAAGAAAGATGATCAAATGATGAATCAGTGAATGAGCGCACTCAGAGCAGTTAAGGGCAATGATGTTCAAGAACAGTCTGTAAACCCCGGCAGCAATTGGGAGTAAATATGTACCTGAAGGACATTTTCATACCATCATTTGGGTTTACCCCCTGAAAAAATGGTTATGACTCCCGACAGATGTTATCGTACAGTTGCATTTGAATGGATGTTAGAAAGATGCACCCACCAAGACTGACTGTGTGACCATCTGTTTTGAAGCTCAAATGCACACTTTACCGCATGAATATGGGTGATGAGCATTATTGATGATGCCAACACATTTCTTTTCACAATCTGATTTGACAAGCTGAGAGGAATCCATAGAGAAGAACATGAAGCATATAATGATGAGCCTTTTACGGCAAGCTATGGGATGCATGCCTATATGACTTGGTAGTTTCCAAGAAGGTTGATGATAACATATACTTGAAAAGTATTGTTTCAACTGAAGGCAAGTTCATGACTGGTTGACAATCTTGATGGGGTTGGCATGATGCACACAACCAATCAGAGGATAATTCTCAAAAGAATCCAGGGGAGAAAATCCTTCATAATGAATTAAGCAACACCACACTCGGGGGCATTGTCAAGCTTGATAAATAGAGAGAGCAGTAATTGTTGAAGACAACCTAAGATAGGGGCTGCATTTACAACTAAGTGATAGCTAGCACATGAATGAGCCAATGCATCGAAAGAACAAAGAAGGCTGTGGAATGCAAACAAAGGCACCCTATGACGATGGAGCATCAAAGAGGGGGGAACCTATATTTCAAATCAGGTAAGGATGCATGCATGTCATCTAACCTCAAAGCATTGCACATATTTGTTGATTTGTTACAGGAAAATCCTCAATGAAGTCCAGCAAGATTGTGGACAGAAAGAATCATTGAGTTGATAATAACAAAGAATCATCGGTTTAGATCCTGGAACGAGAAAAGAATGAGATGAACCCTGCCAGTAGGAAAATCTCAAAGAAATGAGGAAATCAACCATGTCATCAAGATGAGTCTTCAAGTCAACCCTGGCATCAGGAAGTGCCAAGTTTGTCAGCCTTATCTTGTCAAGACTTCTCCAGCCAAGTCTTTTTTACAAGTAAGTCACATTTTTCCATCTGGGTAGGTCACCTGTAACAATGAGACCATTTTTCATCTTTCATTTAGGTAGGTCACCCATAACAACAAAACCAATTCACATTTTGATTATCTTTTTCTGGGTAGGTCACCCATTACAATGAGACCATTCTTCATATTTTTATTTGGGTAGGTCACCCATTATAATGAGACCGTTTTTTGTTTTTCATTTGGATAGGTTGCCCATTATAATGAGACCACCTTCCACTTTGCATCTGGGTAGGTCACCCATAACAATGAGACCATTTTTCTTTCCATCTGGGTAGGTCACCCATTACAATGAGACCGCTTTTCATCTTTTATTTAGGTAGGTCACCCATTATCATGAGACCGCCTTTTGTCTTGCATTTGGGTAGGTCACCCATCATAATGAGACCATTTTTCTGGGTAGGTCACCCATAACAATGAGACCACTTTCCACTTTTCATCTGGGTAGGTCACCCATCATAATGAGACCATCATCTTTCACCTGGGTAGGTCACCCATCATAATGAGACCATCATCTTTTCCTGGGTAGGTCACCCATTATAATGAGACGTTTTTCATATTTTTTCTGGGTAGGTCACCCATAACAATGAGACCATCTTCCATCATTTTTACCTTTTAGGTAGGTCACCCATCATAATGAGACCATCATTTTTTCCATTTGGGTAGGTCACCCATCATAATGAGACCATCTTTCTTTGGGTAGGTCACCCATCACAATGAGACCATCATTTTTTCCACTTGGGTAGGTCACCCATTATAATGAGACCATCATCTTTCATTTGGGTAGGTCACCCATTATAATGAGACCACATACACATCTTTGTATCGGTTCTGGTTAAAGAAGATCGCCAGATGGGATCTCAGGTTAACCCAACCACACACAGAGTTTTAGCTTTGGTTAAAGAGAATCACCAGATGGGATTTCAGGTTGACCGAGCTACACACCGATTTAGTTCTGGTTAAAGGAGATCGCCAGATGGGATCTCAGGTTAACCCAATCAAAAGGGCAGGTTGCCCGTGAAAATAGACCAGTATGAGTATGTATGGGCAGGTCGCCCCTGAAAATAGACCAGTGTGAGTATGTATGGGCAGGTCGCCCCTGAAAATAGACCAGTGTGAGTATGTGTGGGCAGGTCGCCCCTGAAAATAGACCACAATGAGTGTGCGTGGGCAGTTCACATAGACCAGTGCGAGTGTGTGTGGGTAGGTCGCCTTTGAAAATAGACCGCAATGAGTATGTGTGGGCAGGTCGCCCAAGACAATGAGACCACTTTCTTTTGAAAAGCAAAGTCCTTGGCTGAGTGGATCACTCAGTAGGCCAGGAAGACCTTTTGTTTTTCTTTACAAGCTCACTATGCAAAACATTGAGGAATTTTTGCTTCGTAAGCATTGTAAAGAGGGGGCATCTGTTGCTACCTAATTTTTGACCCATATTTTTGATAAATGTTCAGAAAAAAAATCAAAAAAAGAAAAAAAACAATGAAACCCCCAAATTTTGCATTTTTGATATATTTGCATCATTTTTAGCATTTTCAACATCATCTCAGAAGAATTTAAATTTTTAAAGGTATTTGGAACGCTTTCAACTTTTAACGTGATAATTTTACAATCACTGATTTTTCTTATTGAGTCAACGTTGATATTGCTCGTTTAAAAAAAATACAAAAAAATATATCAAAATTGAAATTTACAAAAAAAAGAGGAAATGAAAAGGAAAGGAAAAGTTGAGGGACTAGTTTGAAAACCTAGCAAAACGTTTCCTATAAATACCATGCTACAGTAAAAAGAAAAGGGGAGAAAAATTTTACAGGCATGGAGGCGAAGATAATTTTAGGGAACAAAAACTAAAAAACCCTAAACCTAAACTAATTCCAGCTCTCGGCCGCCCCTCCCTTGGAGAAACCAGAACCCCTCTCTGCTATTGTAGTCGGCTCCCCATTTCCCTACAGAGAAGCTCTCTTTCCCTGTTTGAGCCGCCACTCTCCCTCTCCAAGCAGGCGACCACCCACTCCCCATCTTCTTCTCCCTCACAAGGCTGCCCCCTCCCTTGGTTAAAAACAAAGAGAACCAAAGCCACGGCAAAACCCCTTGCCTCTCCTCATTTTCCTTCTCCTGAAACCAGCCAGAGCTTGGCCCTTCCCTTGGCTAAAAGAGCATCAGGGAGCACGAAAACAGCCTCTCCAGCCGCCCCCTCACTTTACCCCCTCTCAGCTGACTGAAACCTCCAGCCAGGAATACCATCTATTCCCTCATCAACATACTTTCAGACCCTCTCTCGGCCAACCACCATCAACCGGCCAGCAGCAGCATCCCTTCTCCAGAGACGATGAGGAAATGAGAAGGGAGGCCGAAGGGTAGTGAAGAAGGGGTAGAAAACCGAAGCTTGGATGGGCGCCGATCTCACAACCATGGCAGCGATAGACAACACCGCCGTTGCAGAAATGAAATGGGAGGAGGGAAGTTACCGGTCCAGCCATCCACACGCCTGGTCTGTTGGCGGGGCGTGCAACGCCCGGCTCCAGATTTGGTAGATCGGAAGGAAGAGAAGCCGGACTGAAAACAAAGAAAAAGCTACAGCAGACTTGCTTGCTGCGTTTGGTTGTTTTGCAGGTAATGGTGGTGCTCGCCGCTGGCGAAGAATGGAGGAAGCCATTATGGGTCTCCGCTGCTGCCCGGATTTCGAGTTTCACAAGCTGCCAGTGGCGGTGGCGCATGGAGGAGACGTGCCGCCACTTTGCCACAACCACAGAAGGTGCCCAGAATTCTCCAGCACTGTTCCTGAAGCTATTTTTTTGTAATTTTCAAATGCTGCTGTGTATATTTGGATACTGTTGTGTTTTGATTTATTTGATTTTGTTTTTTTGTTATGTTGTAAACATGTAATGACGGTGTATGAGAAAATCATGATAAAAAGAGATGTGTGTGTGTGTGTTGTATTTTTATTTATGTCATTGAATTGTAAAAATCAAAAAGACAAAAAGAATTAAGTGTTTAATTTGAATATGGTTAAATATCTCATGGACAAATAAAATCATGTTATATTTTCCATTAAAGTGTAAGAACATGTTTCTACACATATTCGGGGATTTAATAACTGATTTATTAAAACCTTAGAATCTAATTAATATTTCAAATTTTCAAATCACATCAAATCGAAAAGCAGCTTACCTTAGGTAGGGTGCGCTAGGGGTGCTAATACCTTCCCTAGCCACAACCAGTCCCTTACCCTCGAATCTTTGACAACGACCAGTAAATCTGGGTTTCCTAGTAACCCTTCATTAAATACTAGGTGGCGACTCCCAAGAACCAATCAAGGAAACAGAATGAAAAATTGTTCAATCGCCGCGCGGGTGACGTGCGACAGTATCTATAAACCGTGAAGATAAAATACAATTCATTAAGAATGGCTTGAGTAAGGAGTCTTTAGATAATCTTCTATTAACTCTTGAGATGCATCCTAATGGAGATGTGCATCGTTCAATTCATGATTTATGACCCTATTTTCATAAAGAACATGATCGACTTAGTCTTGAGAATCTGACTAAGAAAGACTTTGTTTGTCAGTTTTTAAGAAAACTGGATGAGAAGCTTGTCCCCAACCCATAGAGGTATGAAGAAAGAAAAAAAAAGAAAAAAGAAAGAAAAAGAGAGTGAGACTCCAGCTAGCCTACATATAGGTGGTATGATTGCATTTTCAATTTCTCATCTATAAAATCTTCTCTTCCTTCTCTTCATTTCTACTCAACCCATACATTCAACATATATAGAAGAGTGTAGGAATGGCAGGTTCCTCGGGTCATTAAATAAAAAATATTTGTGTTTTTGGTGGATCCAGTCTTGGAAAAGAAAATGAGTTTTTAGAATCAGCAAATCATCTTGGTCGGGCTAACTGAGAGAAAGATTCATTTAGTGTATGAGGGAGGCAACCTTGAGTTAATGTGGAGTGTGTCAATAACTATATTTTTAAGAGGTAGTCAAGTTTTAGGTATCATTCCCAAAGCTTTAGCCAAAGTGGATATCATCGAAAAAATAGTTAGAGAGGAACTACAGGTCTTCACAATGTCTAAAGGAATGAATGCAATATTTGATCATGCTGACACCTTCATTGCCTTACCAGGTGGTCTGGGCACATTAGAAGAAATATTTCATATTTTCTTTTGGGCCCAACTGAACATTCACAAGAAACCTATAGGTTTGCTAACTGTTAATGGTTTTTATGATAATTTGTTGTCTTTTCTTGATCAAACTGTGGAACACAATCTTCTAACATCTTCGACATGACAAATCATAATCTCTCCTGCTGCTGCTGAACAACTTATTGATCAATTGTAATCTTTCATCCCTGAAATTGATTCCTCCATGAGTCGAATAGACTAGTCAAACAAGGAAAGCCGTAAAAAGCTTAGATTGGATTTGAGCCTTAGTTTGTAAAAACTTGTGTCTTTTGGTTTTATTTATAGTATAATATTTTTTATTTTTTGTTATTTCTTATATTTGTTTAAGTGTGTTTTAGGCTTGTCAGTAGTCACTGCTTCAGGTGATGTCTTCTATACTCTACCTTTCTACCTTAGAACATTGAGAACAATGTCTCATTTTGGTTGGGAGGAGAGGGTAGTAGTAGTAAGTTAAAAAAAAAACCTAACATTTTTTTGTTATTAAAACCATTTGACAAAATTGTTATTGTTAAAATGGCAGAGTAAGGAGGAATTTTATTGACTCTTGAGACGCATCTTAGTAATAATTCAAGAACAAGGTTCCATCACACACTTCTTATGAAATGTTCAGATTTACAAACTCTCGCATTATTATCACTTGATTCTGCTCATATACTTATTTAACAAGTATTTATAAATCATCATTTTCACACACACATTTTAACACATGCTTGTGGGTTGCACATTGGATCATTACATTAATTATGTTCTTTTGTTAAAGGTAACAACTAAGGGAAAGAGATAACATATAATTTGTAAAAAAAAAATGATAATAAATATAATATTGATGATAATAAAAATATAGATAAGTTTGGTTTCATAGCCTCTCTAACCTAAGCAATTAAGCTTGAAGGGGTGTTTTAACACCTAATATCCTAAAGTCAACAAATTAGGAGCTATTGGCACAATGCTTGTTACATGGGTTGAGGAGAAAAGCTTAAGGAAATCAAACATTGCACTATAAATGTATCAGTATCTACAACCCGAGTTACTAAGCTCGCAGGGGTGTCTCAACACCTAAATGCCCTAAGACCAACTGGTCTGGGAGTCATTAGCCTAAAGCTCGTTACATGGGTTAAAGATGCATTGTGTTTTAAGTTATATGTATATATATTAAAAAAAGAAAAAAATAATAATCCCAACCCAAGGAAGTTAACTTTAGAAAAACATTAGAACAAAATTGTGTTTTCATCCAAGTAAAGCCCCATAACTATGTGTTGATATATTGAGCATAAAAGGAAGGTTTATTAATAACTTGGTAAAGAGGTATGGAGCAGACATCTAAATCTAATGAGAGTTTGTTTATTTGAATAGATCAATGGAAGTTAAATGATGAATGCCTTGCTTTTGGATCTTGTATATTGTTTTTCTACTTTAATGCTTTAATTACTAGGGACCAATAAGAAGTTGGTTGGGGTGTGTGATTAGTACTTAAAAGTGCATTTTTATCAAGGTTTTATATCATCATATTGCACCTAAAGTATCATTAAATTCCCTAACTTGAGCATGTTTTATAATATCAAATCCGACAACATAAGATATCTTTAATTTATGGTAAATGCTCATTTTGAATGCAGGCATATCTCACAATTTAAAGGATTGATTGGTGTGTTAAAAGTGAAAAGACAAAGAGATGGCTTAGCTTAAAGAAGAGATGCTTGTTCAATTCAAACTGGAACACCATTCGGTTATTAGATCATCACTGGAGATGTAGAACATGGATTTAGGTCTGGTTTATATGGATGGAAAGCTAAGACATAGACCTAAAACTTTCATAAGAGTCTAAGATTCAAAACGACCGTTTTCAAGTTCAAATTGTGACAACAAAAGAGAAGTCAGAATCCATCCTACAAAATTAGTCATCAAATCAATAGTTCTGAATTTTAGCCCATAAAAGGAGGCATTTGCCATACATTTAGACATCTTGGTTTTCAGATTAAGATTTTGCTCTCTTTCTTTGTATTTTATAATGTTTAAGGTTTATTTCATGTTATATTAATCTCTTGTTTATGCTTTTCATTTTCTTTTCTTTACTTAGTTAATTTATATCATTATTGTTGCTACCCAATTTTTGACCCATGTTTTGATAAATTTCAAAAATAAAATAAAATAAAATAAAAAATAAAGGTTTACATGTGGCGATAACATAGTGCACGAGGGCTAATATTAAGAAAGCAATATGTCAAGGAGATAATTAATAAATCATATATAATTACTGCAATATAAAATACCATAGATATATGATTTGATTCGTGTTGGTTATGGAAAATAATCACTGCAATAAAAAATACCATAGATATATGATTTGATTCGTGTTGGTTATGGAAAATAATCACTGCAATAAAAAATACCATATATATATATAGGATTTATTGGTGCTGGTTATAGAAGATAATCCCTGCAATAATTATTGCACTATTTCCTTAAATAGTACGTATAGGGATTATCTATATAAGTGAACCTACATCCATATGTTCGGGGGAGGAGAAAAATTTACAGGGGGCAAAGAGACAAACAAAAATTGAAGGAAACACAGAAAAACCCTAACCCTATTTCTCTAGCAAAGAAGCCGTAGCCCCTGCTCATCTTTTAAAAATATAAACAACAAAGCAGCCCCTCGCTTTTGAAGAAACTAAGGATCTCTCTCTGGCTAGACACTGTCCCCTCTCCTTTTCACCAGAATCCCCATTCCTCTCTTAGCCGTTCCACCATCGCCATCTCTCCTTCAAAACGCAGTAGCTCCCCTCTCTGTTAGTCCCCCATCTCCATTCTTCCCTTGCAAAACCAGAGAACCCTATTAAAGCCATAACCCCTTTCTCCTTTTACCCATAGCCAACCATCTCCCCGATTTCCTCATCTCACTCTTCTCGACAGCCCACTCATTTCCATTTCCTTCTAACAATAACGAGAGAGAGAGAGAGAGAGCACCCAAAACCAGTCCCCCTCCTAGCCATTCCCCTCTCTCGGCCATTTCTTCCCCTGCACCCGAAGCAGCCCTCTCTGTCAATGTAGCCCCAGACCGGCCTCTACCGAGCCCTACAGCAACAACAACCATTTCTTCTCAGTAGAGACAAGGCGGGAAGCACAGGATAGAAAACCAGAGAACAAACCAGAGAACAATAGGGACGAGTAGAAGGAAAGAAGACAAACAGAAGAAAACACAGAGGGACCAATCAGCACGCCTTCGCCATCGCCTTTGTCCCTTCGTTTCCATCTCCAGTTTCTCCTCCTCTAGCGGTGCAACATTTTCTTCCATAGGTATTAGCCGAAGCAGCAGCCTACAGGAAAACAGAGAAAGAACAAGAAAACACAGAGGGAAGAACATCCATTCCGCCGGCACATCACACCTTCATCATTGTCTTCGTCGTCTTTAGAGAAAGCATCGACAAGAAGAGAAAGACAGAGACCAACACCAGTTACCAACGTTCGTCGTTGTCTTCAGAATCAATGATATTGACTGGTTGTGCGCAAGAAACTGCAGCACCATCTCCTTCACCCGTTTCAGCGCCAGGTAAGTTTCCATGCATTCTCTTCACTTTGCATTTTAATTACATGGCTACTGTGCATGCCTTTTGTGTTTACTGTTCAAGTGAATTATAATTCACTTGAACAGTAGCTGAGCATTTTGTGTCCAGTCGCGTCACTTGCTTAGGCAAGTGACCCGGCCGGATCTACTGGTTACACCTTTTTTTCTTTCCAAAAGAGAGAGAGAGAGAGATTGATGATTTTCTAGCATATTTATTTTAAGGTGATGTAACCATATTATTCGATAGTTTCACCCACATTTAACTAGTGTTTTGCCTATTGTTTTATGTATAAAATGCCTTGATATTCTTTGTTTTATGTTTTGAAGGCACCTTTAGATGAAAGATGCAAAAAGGAGTAAATTGGAGGTAATTGACAGATTTAACCCTCAGTCGATGTTTTGTGCAGAGCGTGAGCTCGAAAAGTCGAAACGAAGTGATTCCAGTGGCATTAGAAAGCTAACATCCATACCTTTCTGGAAATCTAAGTCAAGAAAAATAAAAATACAAAGAGCATGGAAATCACATCCTTCAAAGTCAAAACTCGCATTCTGCCAATGTTGACCTTTGTCCATTCAAAATTCAATATCTGGAGCTGTAGATATCCAATTGATGCAAACTTAATTGTTTTGGATTCCTGACTCAAGTTCCTACAAACGCTCCAAATTTCAGCTAAAAACAATGTCATATGAGGGAGATATGAGTTTTCAAAGATGACAACTGAATTCTGCCAGCAATCAGGTTTCGTGAAGAAACGAATCCAAATTGCATCCCGAAGCATCAAAACCGGCATCCAAGTTTTAATTTCAGCAATTTAGCTCCTCAAGTAAATCAATCCAGAAGGTCAAGGAAGGCAGCCACCAACCTCAAGCCACCAACCTCAAACCACCAACCACAAACCAGCTGCCAGCCACCAGCCACCAGCTGCCTTCACACTACCACCATCTCTTGATGTTCACACTTGAACTTTGATTTTTCTTACTTATAATTTGTGTATAAATAGGCAGCTAAGTTCATGATATTAGAAGAGCCA
>Ga0325410_1000626_pt1 | contig 37235 bp, 18 predicted proteins | sample PopdelMetagenome_16_FD_206182 | JGI IMG/M metagenome (GOLD analysis project Ga0325410, IMG submission 206182) | Populus deltoides microbial communities from Bellville, Georgia, United States - Xylem-PdIQD-R3 | ecosystem: Host-associated > Plants > Phyllosphere > Stem > Wood/Secondary xylem...
TTGGATGTTGCAAATATTATACTAGGAAAAATAATTAATAAGATGTTTGATGGATTAGTATTGACCCAATCTTACTATGCTGAGAAACTTATAGTAAATTTTTTTAAAGGTTGCAATAACATTGTCAAAACACCAATGAACATAAGTATGTATATATCTAAGAATAAAGGTGAAGAAATGCATCAATTGGGAGTTTGATGTATGTTATGAACTATATAAGATCAAACATTGCATCCTTAGTTGGCAAACTTAATAGATTTACCAATAATCCAAGTACAAATCATTGAAAAATAATAAATAATATTCTCAAATATTTAAGGTACATCTTGAACTATGGGTTACACTATACTGGTTACTCGGTGGCACTAGAAGGTTATAATGATGCAAATTAGATATATAATATTAATAATTCAAAATTCACAAATGGATATGTCTTTGATAGATCAATTATGTCTTAAAAATCGTTTCAACAAATGTGCATTACAAGATCCATGATGAAATCCTAGTTTATTACTCTTGATAAAGTTGAAGAGGAACTCGAATGGATTTGAAATTTCTTGGAAGACATTCCATGTTGGCCTAAACCTATACCAGCAATTTATATATATTTCAACAGATAGTCTACAATTAAAAAAGCACAAAGTAATATGTAAAATGATAAGTTTAGATATATACCCCATAGATATAAGATTGTTTAATACTTACTCTTAAATAATATTAGCTTTATTAACTATGTAAAATCAAAATAAAATATTATGGATCCACTTATTAAAGGTTTAACAAGAAAGTTTGTGTTAGTTCATTCAGAGGAATGAGTTTAAAGTCTATGGTATAATTTCATCATATTTTAATTTTTTTCTATCACATTTGATTTTTATTTTTTTAATTGCTACTTTTTTTATCTTTAATTCTTTTAGATTGATTTTTTGTTTACTATTTTATCTTTTAATATTAAATTTGTCAAATTTTGAGCTTCTTGATTGAGCCCAGATCTAGAGCATAATGGATTTCGAGTTGGAAAGATTAATCCGGGTTTAAAAGTTTTACCCGAGTTTGCTATGTTTTTTTTTCAATTTTATCATTCAATATTTTTTTTCTCTTTTTCTATAGGATTTTTCATTCGTTTTGAGAATAACACGAATTGCCTCAAAAAGAAGTTTTTATCAATCTTTATTCTAGATTTTTTAAAAGAAATTTTGTTTTTTAATTAAAATAAAATAATTTATTTCACCCTTCAACATTAAATTGGTTAGGTATTGCCTCAAGTTTTTTTTTTTTTGTCTTTGTTAAATCTAGCTTTTTAAAAAAAAAATTATTTTTTAATTAAATTAAATTAAATTAAATTATTTTATCCTTCATTATTAAATTGGTTGAATATTGTGGTTCTTGGTTAAGCTTGAGTTTGGAATTTAATGAATTGCAAGTTTAAAAGATTAACCCGAGTTTAGAAAATTAACTCATATTTGCTTGGTTTTTTTTTTTAAGTTTATCTTTTTCAGTTCTATCCTCAAATATTTTCTTGATTTTTTCACTTTATATAGAATTTTTTAATCAGGTTATATAGGGTTTTTTTCCAGCCTTTGTTAAATTTATTTTTGTTAATAGGACTTTTGTTTTTGAGGTAAATTAAATCAATTAATTAAATATAACATAAGATATTTGCTTATTATTGTTTAAAGCATTCGTTTCACTGGCAATTGAATCTGACATATCTCATATGTTCCTAATCAGCACCATTTCACATGCATAAAACTATATCAACTTTTGTTAGTGAGATGTATCATATTACAAACACAAAACGAGCTTTCTATAACTTTTTTTTTTTTTGTACACGAACAATTAAATACAAATAAATAAAGATATGGGCAGGATTCCTTTTTCATTTTCAAACTAAATGAATAAAAAAATCAACATTAGAAAGGGTAATCCTCTAAAACTTGCATGCTTCTCCTCTGTGTAAGAAACCAAAAGAGTTTGTACCGGAACAAAGTATTTTGCCTTCAATGGGAGGGAGCAGCTTTCAAGCAGATTCAACATTTTCCACGCAGAAAGATTCTAACCGAGGCTCAGTTAAATCTACGGCCTCATCATCTGCGGCACCCCAACTGTGAGCTTTTGAAGTCGAGATGATTAACCTCTCCATATACTTGGTTGAATTATTATCTGCCCCTTCAATGTAGCTTCCAACAAAAAGGTTGCGGTCTCCATCAAAAGCTGACTGTTGAATTGACAACCTGTCTCGTTTCAGTACTTCCTCTGCATCAACAGGATCTTCAGCTCGACTGTCAGGTTTTTCTTTGTATGGATCAGTTGTCACACTCTGGATTGAAGACAACTACGTCAGACATAAGCGGTGACATTTATAACATGAATCAAAAGGATAAATGTGCATGTCAGCGGGAGGCATTTTAGGAAATTTCAGACAACAAAATTGGCGAGTGGGGACGACTTCACTCAATCACTGGCATACATAAGCATGATTTGCCTGCATCTATGTTCTCAGAATCTATTAATGCAGCACTACGTTTACCTCACCTCCGTAGAGAATAACTAAACAAATAAACGAGACAACCAGATTTGATACATAAGCAAGAAATATAGATAAGTAATAGTTTTCCAGTAATTCCAGTTCCAAAAGGCACACAAAATTCAAGCAATTAAACACAGAATTTACATCAAAATTGTTCTCATTGTTTACCAAGAATAATAGTAAGAAAAAACCATCATACATAGTTGGTAGCCTTGAAAGAAAGAGTAAATTAAAAAGCTTGACTTGCTATTATTACATTACCTGAAAAAGACTCACGGGAATGTGTCTCCTTTTGGATTTTTCCGGTGCTATAGTTGAGAGGATTTGTACAACCTCACTCATGCTTGGTCGAGAATCAGGATCCATCAGCAGGCACTCCTTTGCCAGGTAAGCCATTATTTGCAACTCTTCTTCTGGGAAATTCCCTTTCAAGCGTGGGTCAGGCAACTCTGAAATTACTCGCCTGCTATCCTGGAGAAGAGGGGTAGCCTACAAAAACAAAAGAAGAGGATTATAAACTGCATATGAGTAATATTACTCTGCAGGCACAATTTGCTTAGTATACTACTCGAGACAGTTTTCTATGTTTCCATAACATCAACGATGATTCATCTGCTAAAGACATCATCTTTAGCATAATCAAGGAAGATCACAATTTGGGATAGTCAGCAGAAATAATTAATTGGGAAAAGATGTAGTTTCGTGAGCTACCCAAACCAGAGGATATAAAATATAAATACATGCAACAAAATCAAGATGCTTTTTACCCATAAGACAAGGCTTTCTTCTACTTTGTTGGTTGCTTTATGGATTGGTTGCCGACCAGTGATAACTTCAAGTAGAACTACACCAAAACTGAAAACATCTGACATAAGAGATGCTCTTCCAATCATTGCATACTCTGGTGCAAAGTATCCAAATGTGCCCTGCATTCTTGCTGGAGAACTGGAACTGCTGGGAACTCCATCAGCTCTTAAACGTTTAGCCATACCAAGATCAGTAATCTGCGTATATTAGCTGTCATCATAAATAAATGTTTGATTGCATTTATGGTTTCATTGTTCAACTTAGTTGTTTTGAATAAGAACCTGCCCATTATAATGAATATTTGACAGTTGTCCCAAATAAAGTTGCAGTAGGAAAAAAATTTCTCCTTGAAAAAGGGGGAAAGGGGCTAGGATTGAAGTTCGAGTCTGCCCTTGCTAAAATAAGTTGTCTTTCTAATTGGAGTCAATATTTTTAATAGAGACCCAAGAAACAGATTCTTACTTTTGCCCTCCATAATTCATCCATAAGGATATTGGTTGATTTGACATCTCTATGCAAAATTCTTGGAGCAGCTGCTTCATGGAGATATTCTAAGCCCCTTGCAGCTCCTATTGCAATGGTAACACGAGTTTGCCAGTTCATGTTTTCCCCCATAACTCCATCCAAACAATCCCTCAGGTTACCATTAGGCATGTATTCAAATACAAGCAACCTCTCAGAAAGCTTCCCTCGGAACTCCAAGCAGTAGCCAAGCAAAGGCACAACATGACAGTGGTGGAGTTTTGCTAACAGCTCAACCTGTTCATAACAACATGACAAGGTTCCACGTGATTTGTGAGGCACAAACAGTTTGTTTACACTTCAAGAAATAATTAAAAACAGATGCTGTTGTTTAGCAAATAAGGAAAAAGTGGTATCAAGCTGAGGCGGTACCTCTCTTGAAAAAAGGAGGTCTGCATCAGTTCCACCTTGAGCTTTCAGTCGCTTAACTGCCACAGTTGTTCCATCCTTGAGCTGACCACGATATACATAACTACTTCCCCCAAGTCCTATAAGATTTGAATGGGAGAACTTATCGGTGGCATGTTCCAATTCAGAGTATGCAAAACAGATTAAAGTTCCATGTATAATCTCTGTTTTGCTCCTACACAAGAAAGAAGCCTTGCGAAAACACCCTGAGAAAATGGAAAGCATTTGTATGATGAATCATGACAAGCAATGGACAATTGATAGGATTGATGGGGGAATAACAATTGACATCTACCTGATATAGGATTAATGGGGGAATCAACACGGATTTTAGTTTCCGACACTGAAGATGCCCTATGACTAATTAAGTTAGTAGCACTATTGCAACTTGTTTCTCTGTCTGACAAGAATGTTGGTGACTGGATAGGGCACTTGTCCTTTCTGCAAAGATACCATGTTGTTGAAGCAAGAAATGCAAGAGTTGTGAGCATGACACATAATAGGATGACCACAACTATTTTGCTAGAAATATGTTTTCTTGTAGCTTGAGCATCAGTAAGAGATCCTGTTAAGAAGCAAGCATACACAAACAGGTCAGGCAATGGATGACTCACCTCACCACTGGCCAGTGGCTTTAAACACTCTTAAGCATCTAGAAAATCATAATAAAAACATATAAATATGTCATTGGGATAAATACAAAAAAGAATAACATTTTGTTCTTATTATATCTTATCTGGATATCCTAGTTGATTGTTCTATATGGTTATTGTTTTTCCAGTTTCAATCAAAACTTGAGAAAGAAATAGGTTTTTAAGTGTTTGGATCAGTATGATATTCATCAAATTTGTCCCTGTTACAAGAACATAGAGAGAAAAGGAAATAAAATACTATGATAATGTATATATGAGCATCTACAAGCACATTATGCGCGTATGGTTTGGTCCATCTCACTTAACCTCTGTTCCTATAATGCACAGTTGAGATGAACAAAATAAATCAAATCATAAAGTTGTGAATTGTCCATCAATGATATATTTTCTTAACCAGCAAACTTTCATTTCATTGATGACACAAGAAACAATCACATAGCTCTTAGCTCCACCGTCCTATGAGCTTCATTATCCCATTTAATCGCTGCAAAATCCAATGTTGAAACAGAAACATAGATTATTGTAAAACTGGCTAGACCCATGATTGAAACAGAAACATGCTTCAAAGCTAATACAGGTATTTGGAGAGATCATTTAGTTAGATGTTAAACTTTGCTTCACATCCTTTCTTCATCGTAACATCAAACAAGTTAAGCAGCCAAAAATCTTATCCAAAAGAAACTAGTGGAGATATACCATGAAAAATCAATTTTTTAAATATTAACTGAGCAGCATCCAAGGGACTGAATTATGCAGAAGAAAAACATTATGTCAGGAGTTAAAAGGAAAGAAGTACCAGAGGTACAGTTGCAAGCTGTAAAACAGGTAGTATCTTGACTGCCAGCAGCAACTTTTGGTAACCCATCAGTAGAACATGTACATGTCCAAGTACCTCTGCTTTGTCGACCGGCTACTTCATTCGAGGTTTCATGCATCAGAAGCAGACAATTATCATGGATACCAACTATAAGACAATATAACCAATAATTTTCATGCAGGAAATCATAACATACTCAGAAATGTATGGTAAAAAGTGGACTTGTTCATAAAAAGCCTGGGTCCAAAAGTCACTCATGGTAACGTTTGTGGATCCAAATAAAATTAGTCTTTCACCAATCATAAAACCACTCATTCTGAGAACAATTAGTTGGAGCATATTAGAGCAATACAGTGCCTTATGAATCTGCCAGTGGAGGTTACACAGTAAATAACTTGAACAAACCCAGCTAATCTATAAGAAAAACTCTGTGCTTCTTTTGGTTGTTGAAAAATGTCACCGGGGAAAAAAAAAACTGAAGTTATTTATATTTCAATAGTAGCATATCAGCTTTGGATATAATTTGCTAAACACTACAATAATTTATTCATTTCTTCCTTGCTTCCTAGGTTAACATAATGTTCTAATTAAGAATCAGACTGAAACAGTCATGAAACATTTGGTATACACACAGGGTACGTTTCATGTTTTCTTTCTTTCTTTCTTTCTTTTTGGGAGATGATAGGGAAATTAGCCTAAGAACTACAAGGAGAGATTTCTAATGGCTAATATTTATTAGTGTAAAAAAGAGAGTCAGAAGTATGCTTTGTCAACTGTTGAGCAACAACTATACAGATCAAGCAAGTTGTAGAACTCCTGGATGATTATAGCATAATGAAGCGGCATACCTGGACTGCAATCACAGGATGTAGAACAATTAGATTTAGTATAGCTCTGATTTCCTTGATATGATGCTGAACATGTACATGTCCAATTGTTGATGCCTGATTTAGTGGAATGTTCATCTGCACCATCCGATTAACTAGAAATGAAACACGCTGCATTTATGTAGATGAAGAAAAAGTATGTGCAGCACCATCAATCAGGCATTTTGAAATTAACAAATGCAGTAAATTGCAACCAAAAAGACATCTTATGTAGCCTACATATGTTTCAATATATTGCCTAGTAGGAGAATAATAGAGGTAGCCTTGAGTGCCTAGGCATCTTTGAGCAAAAACCTTCAAGCAATGGGTTGCACTGTTGATACACGTGTAGTAGCAATGGTTGTCACACCTAATGCAATGTAACCTTAACTCAAACATGTTTGACGAGAGATGCCTAGCCTTCCCAGGATTATAGATATACAAAAGAAACTTGTAAATGGGATTGGCAGTTTTAATTGTAGTAAAGGGTAGAGATCAAATGTTACAGATGGAACAGATTTTATTACTGACCACAAAAGCCTTGCTGGATCCAGACTACGCCAACGAGACAAGCAAACACAACTTTCAGTTGAAGCTTCATCTACTCAAACACTAGCATAAAACAAAAGTGCCAGTCAACTCAATGTCCCAATTTAGAACGAAAATTTTCTACTTGTTCAGCATACTAACAGTTAGCTTTAGCAATAATGCTAATATTTAGTGGCCTTCCAAAAAAAAAAATCTAAAGTTTATGAAGAAAAAATGGCAAATACTTGCTGAATAGAAGAGAGAGAACAAGCTCAAAGACTAAAACATCAGATTACAAAGTTTAGTTTCTAGGAAGTCGCAGAGCATCTGAATCATTTTAACTAACAATAGTAGACTGATCTTGCAAACTTTGCAGGAAGTTATTCTGCCTATCAGTAACAAAAGGAATAACATTGTATTAAAAAAACAAAACAAAATTTCAGTATTCCAGTTGAATTATATTAAAGGAACAAGGTATCATATTAAAATTATACAGCGCCCGGGTGTGTTTTTGCTGGTTTAGGCTAAAAGTCTGACTAGTAAATGATAAAAAAAAGAGAGAGAGAGAGAGAGAAACTCATGGTGGAAAACAGAAACCTTCATTTGCTCATCCAACTTCCTTAATCATAACAGGTCCAATCTGCACCAAACAAGAGATTGCAAAAGCTTGAGTACATATGAGTGGAGTAGAAAACTCAAAACATGAATTATAAAACTCCAGGGTAAACGAGAGTGATTGGAACTTCTATAGAATGAGTAAACAAAAGCTTAAACATACGGATAGATGGCATGCTTCATACGTACAAATTCACGCATTCCAAGATGATCTGGACACCAATACAGCCCCCAGGTTTCTCAATGTATTATTGCATATATAGCAAAGCACCGACAGTAACTAGAATTGGTAGTTAGGAATTGGTAAATTCATAGTTGGTCAACAAACACTTGAAGGTTCCAAAAATTTTACACACGCTATGCTAATTGTTAAAGCAAGATACTAATTACACTATGCTAGATTGCACTCAATTACGGTGCTAACAGCAAAATACAGTGATAACTGTTCCACGGAAATTATTAATTAAGCAGTCATCTACAGTTCTAAGATAAATTTCTAGTAAGATGATGAAACATGTCAATACATCGCCTTTAAAATGGAAGTGTCCAAAGAATCTAAGACATGTAGACCATTCATTAAAAGAGGAGCCCTGGTACGGTTACACATCAAATGCATAGCATAAGCACTTTTAGAGTAGAGGCAACACGGAGATAACTCCCCCAATCAACCATAGGAAGGAAAAGAAGAGCCCAACTTAGCCAACCAAAAATACATTAAAGGAATACAATCCAAACTGATCCTCAAATCTCAAATATCAATTGGCAATGAATGAAAGCTAAGTAAAGTGGAAACAAACCTATAAGAAGCTGAAAGAAGGAGAACGGATGATTCTAAAGGAGACGGCAAACTAATCACAATTTATGAAGAGCAGGTGGGAATACAAGGTCCGAAAAGGGGAAGAGAAACAGACATTGGACAGCAAGATGGATAATGATCAGTGGTAGTATTTCAACTGGTCAAATGCTAATCAAGATTTTAATTATATTAAATACAAAAAGAGAAAAATGGGATGGAATACACAAACCACCTCTTTGAAAGCTACTTAATTGCAAACATGAAAGTGACTCCTCAACCATTTTTAGTTAAGAGTTTCACTAAATAATTTTAAACAGAAACCAATCATTTTTTGTGATGTGGGTTCTGTTTAAAAGTGGAAACTTTACATAATTTTATGTTTCTGTTTTATAATTATCACAAAACATCTCATTAGATCATCTTCTTTTGTAAGATCCCATGATTTTGTAATATCTTAGATAGCTCCAAGGACTGACCCTGCTGACTAATCATTTTAGGGACGTCCCTCCTAATCCGGGTCGATCCTCCGACCACTAATTTAGATTTGTCGTGACTCGAGTTGGATTTGGGTTTTAAAATTATTATTTAAATGCTAAATCTTTAATTTAACTCCGGTCCTGGACGTGGTTGCTAGAGTTGAAAATTGTGGCAGCTCCTTTATTAAAAGAACCCGTAGTCGTAGAAAAGTGTAATTGTAATTATTTTTTAAAATATTTTTTATATTAAAATAATATTTTTTATTTTTTTAAAATTAGTGTATTAAAATAATCTAAAATATAAATAAAATTGAAATTTTTAAAAATTTCAGGTTTGCCCGCGTGTTTTTAACCGCTGCTTTAAAATTCAGATTTTATTAGTAGAATTTGTTAAAAATAAATAATGTAATAAATTATATAGATGACACTTTAAATTATCGGAAAAAAAATAATTTAGCCTAAATGTAACGGTTACAATTTCTAAATTAAAAAAAAAAAAAAAAGACTTGCCTTCAAAGACAGATTTGTCATATAATATTATATACAAATATATATACAGACACACACACCACCTTTTATAATGCGAGTTGGCTGTCACTACGAGGCCCCACCTAGATGTTGACCGTTTGATCAAATTATAATCACGCCAAATGCATTCAAATTTCAACTAATCAAACGGCCGGAGATATGTTGATTAAGAAAAATTGAGAGGGAGAATGTGGCCAAAAACACACACACACCCACACACACTACCATTGGGATTGTATAGAGCTGTCATGGAGCCGACACGATAGCAAGAGATTGTCGATTTAATTCACGAATATTGCTGGTACTAGCTAATTTATACAAAAAGAAATTAAGAAATTCGAATTAGAGTAAAAGGAAACGAAGGTGCGGAAGATTAGGATTATGTCTACCTCTCGTTTTCAGAAAGAAAGAAAGAAGCAAGGTGGAGACTGACCTGTGTTTATCGTTTCTGCTGCTGCTGCTGCTGCTGCTGCTGCGGCGTCTGCGTACCGGAGAAATGCAAATGCGGATCTGTATGTATGTGTGGTGTAGTGTATTAGCAAGTGAGGGGCAGCGGAAGGAAGGAAGTGAAGGTGAGACCAGGGAGGTTATTAATGGTCAAAGAGAGTCACTCATATCAATCCTGAACACTCAAAACGATGTGGCGCCATCTTTCAGCATTTGCAGGTTATCACGTGCCTCTCTAGTGCCCTAGTCATGCTCATCATGAATATCAAACCTGGCTCACATGCCGGGTTGACCCGGTAACCGTTGATGAGAGCCTGATTTATTTTGGTATTTTACCTAGTTAACTTGAATATTTTTTGTTTAAAATTTAAAAATAAAAATTTATTTAAATAAATTTTAGTGTTTTTGAATATTTTATATACTGATATCAAAAATAAATATTAAAAATTATTTTAATATATTTCTAAATAAAATAATATTTAAAAATATATTTTTATTACAATTTCAAACATGTAATCAATCTCCGCGAGGTTAATTTTAATGAATTTTTTATATATTTATACAAAACAATATCGTTTTTATAATTAATAAGATATGTATAATTTTTTTAATTCAAATATTTGGACTAGTATTTTAAAAATTTATTAAATATTAAATGAATATAGAGAAATTAAAAATCCTTCGTACAAGAAAGAGATTATTTTAATTAATAAGTAAGCTGAGAAATCCTTTTTCTCATCAATTAAAAAACAAATATGTTGAAAAACGATTCAAAACCCCTTCACTTAAGAATAAAAATATGAATACATTATAATCCTTGCCGAGTAACGAGTCTGGACCTTGATATTCTTTGGAGGACAAATCATGAACTTTTGACTCTAAAGTATTTTGCTTCGAACATCAAGACAAAAGTAGAGATTCCCACTGAAGCTTGTCTATTAGTTTGACCATTGCTTGTTAAACATTACCTTTTTACAGTCTATTTTTTCCTATTTTTTCACCTTACACAATCAAATCTTTCAATTATGGAAGTTGTTAAATTTCCTCAGCCCCAAATTTTTTATTTATTAAAAATTAAAATAAAAACTAAAACACATTAATCTTTTAGTTTTCATTTTGGATGCACACAGTGAAATCTCTTTTATTTTCTGGTCTTTAAATTTTTCTTCACTCTATTTCTCAATTTGTTTTTTTAATTTAGTTCTTAAACATTAATGTACTGATTTGGAATTTATCATGGTGATTTGTTTTGTATCTCTGTGTATATAGGAAACTTGCAATGTCAAAGGAGTATTTCATCACTCGGTTGATGTTTAGTTTGACAAAATAAAATTTAATATCTTGATTTAAAAAAATTATAGCTTCAAAAATCAGATTTGAAGTTTAGACAAATATCCAGTCCTTTTTTTTTTGTTAACATCAAGGACTACTTTAAAAGGTTAGTGGAAGAGTTTATGTTTTTATCGATCACTCAACTTTTTTTATAATTTAATCAATTATAATCAACTTTAATGGAGATTTAGACTTTGTAGTTTATTCTTGTTACCTAGATATGATGTTCTCATAATATCAAGAAAAAAAATCTAGCACTCAGTTGATGGTCAGTTTAGCAAAATAAAATAAAATAATGTTGATGTAAAATAATTAAGTTTTAAAGGATCAAAATTGAATCTAAAACAAATATAGTTGACTAAAGTAGATGAGTATGACAGCATGGGTGGCCTGTCGTTCATACATTCTAGCATGTGGAGGAAGACTAGCGTGCTCAGGTAGTGGTTGCGCCCTCCTCTGGTGGACAAGCATAGTTGTTCGTAGTAGCATTTAAAGTGATGCGTTGAGTTATGTCTGTCAGGGTGACACGTATAGGTCAATGATCGATAGCAAGGTGTTAATGGCATTTTTTTCCTTCTCCACCCTCTTTTCTCTCTCATCTCCTCCAAATTCATATTAGTCCAACCAAAATTAAAAGATGTCATACTATTTTATTTTTTTTTAATTAAATTTGATCTTTATTCTTTTGATTGCTCTGTTTTTTTTTTTTTTTTGTGCTTTGGGTCCATTTTTTTTATTTCATCCTTTTAACATTGGGTTAATTTGAAATTAGGCTTTGTGATTTTTTTTTATATGGGGTAACTCTAGTCTAATGACCTAGATCATAAGTTTAAAAGGTTAACCTGAGTTGACATCGATATTTTATAAAATCTTTTTTTACATTCATTTTATTTTTCAATTTCATCATTTGGCATTAAGTTTGTTGAAAATTAGAATTCGTGATTTTCTTTAATTTTTTAATATGGAGGTATCCTGATCTTATAATTTAAGTTTTTGATTTGATGAGTTGACCTAAGTTGACTCAGGTTTTTTTTTTTTTAAGTTTATTTTTCTTTTTAATTTCTTCTTTTAAAGGAAAAAAAGATAGTGACACTATTTGGTGATAGTATACAAATTAACTAAGTTTTGTTTTTTTTTTTTTTCCTATGAAGATATCAAACTCAATTGATAAGTTGGCTAAATTATATGTGAACGAAGTAATAAGATTGCATGGAATACCTATGTCAATTGTTTTAGATCATGACCCCAGGTTCACATCTCCTTTATAGCCAAATATACAAAATGTCTTAGAAATAGTATTGAACTTCAGCACTGCTTTTCACCCCTAAATGAATGGACAATTTGAAAGAACAATCCGAACCTTTGAGGATTTATCGAGAGCATGTGTGTTAGAGTTTGAAAAAAATTAAGAGGACCATTTGCCACTTGGAGAGTTCACCTACAATAGCAGTTATCAAACTAGAATGGAAATGACTCCTTATGAAGTTTTGTGTGGTTAATGGTGTCGAACACCTATATGTTGGGACGAGGTAGGTGACAAGATGATAATGGGTTCTGAAATGGTGAAAATTACATTTGAGAAAGTGGGGATCATAAAAGATAGAATAAAGACAGCCTAGTATAGACAGAAAATTATGCAAAAATTAGAAGAAGACCTCTTGAGTTTAATGTCGAAGATAAAGTGTTTTCAAAGGTTGCTCTCTAAAAACACATTATGTTTTGGTACGAAAGGAAAAGTAGCACAAATATACATCAAATCTTAAGCTAAGAGTATTTTTTGAATATTAAAATATTAATCTAGAGATGAAATGTGTTAAATTAAATTAAAAATATAGAGTTAAATGACAAGATATGAAATTAAAAGAATCAAAAGACTACATAGTTCAAGTGTTAGAAAAGAGAAAAGATGGGGTAAAAAACTAAGGTAAGGGTCAATTTGTATTCTAGAAAAAAAAAATAACTAACCTAGAAATATGACAATAAAAACCCTAAAATTAACCGACGGTGTAAACCCCTTCTACAAATTCCTAACAACTTAAAGAAAAAATAAAAAGGCATTGAACTTTGGTTTGTTTTTCTCCCTGATAATGCAATGTCCAACGAACATTAAGCTAACAAGACACCTAATGATGAAATTTAAGTAAATCAAGTAGAAAATAAGAAGTAACTTCATTCATAAGGTGCAGTACAAATAATTCAAAATTAACACCCCATTGAAACAACAATAACAATGCTACTAAGAACACCAACAAAGAAAAGAAAAGTTCAGGCACCCTCAAACTTCCTTCCTGAGCTTGAAAGGTCATACTAAAGCCAACAAGAGAACAAGTCTCGTAGGCTGAGCTGGACCACAAACAACTCTGGAAGCTGATGAAAAGAACAAATGAGGAGAAAGTACTCAGCATGAACCAAATTATTCCCAGCCATGCGAAGCCAATTACAATAAACAGACCAAAAGAAGACATAAGGAAATAAAAGTCAGTCTGCAATCCCAGGTAAAAAAGCAAGGACTGCTCAACCAACAGCACCAGCAAAGGAAGAAAAGTTAAAATTAAACTTAGACACCCTCAAGCCTGTTTCACTGACCTTGAAAGGACAATCCAAAGCCAACAAGCAGCACAGGTCCCGTAGGCTGAGCTGGACAATAAACAACACTGCAACCTGATGAATAGAAGAAAAAAAAAATCAGTAGGAGCCAAATAATTTCAAGCCTTGCGAAGCCAATAACAATAAACCAAACAAAACAAGACAGAAGGAAATAAAGGGTAAAAAACGATAGGCTGCTCGACAAACATTCTGATGAAAAAAGCTTATAAACGAAAAGCAAGAATATATTTTTAACCTAACCTTTCTTTTAAACGTTAGACACAGAAAGCACCCAAAGCCAAAAACTCTAAAACAGGACATAAGCCCTTATATATTGGTGAAAAAGACGCAACTAGTATGGATGCTATGCCAAGATAAAAAAATAAACAAAGCAAGACACTCTCAAACTGATTGAACAGGAACAGTCGAGTCCTGACATGCCAGAAAAGATTAATGTTAACTAAAGAAAAACTCTTCCCCCCGTAAAGGACAACACCATAAGCATGTAGGCCTTAACGTGTATTAAATGGGTGTCTATTCACACAACTCAAAAACATCTAAATTCTCACCTTTTCTTGTCACAGTATAACGCCTCATTGACAACGCAGCAGCCAAGAGAATGGTTTTCAGGATTTTAGGCAGCTGCTACACGCGTGCCATGATTTAAGGATGAAAGTTATAGGCAGCATGAAACTCTACTAACAAAAGCATGGAGACACCTGCAATTCCTGTGACAGAAACAATGGCAGCCGAAACTATTATTAAGCAGCTAAACCACAAGTTTAAGAAAAAACAAACTGTGTTCCAAGCCCAACCAAACACAACAGAAGCTCTACCGATCAATATGTTCCCTAGCCCCAGCCCCAAAAAACCTGAGGGATCCAACAACCCAGATAAAAAGGAATTAAAAACAACCGAAAAAAGCAATCCCACAGCTCAGCAAAACAGAGCTTCTGGGGCCTGGAGAGTCCCTACAACCCAAAAAGGCAATCCCACAGCTCAGCATAACAGAGCTTTGAAGGCCTGGAGAGTCCCTACAACCCAAAAAGGAAGTCACTGTTGTGGTGAACAGGAAATTGTCTCTACATCCCACCTTGATTCTCCAAGGCCCTTTGGGTTTTTTTTTTTTTTTAATGTAATTTCGTAAAGGCTTAGCTTTCATCATTACGCAGCCGAAAAGATTATTCTCCACCACTCCGAAAGCAAAAATCATTTTTTCATAAACATTTCAGGTACAACTTTAGAAGCAGACCTGGCCAAGGCAGTGCACAGATGATAAAACAACAAGCGTAAAATACATCAAAAATTCTAACCGCATGAGAAACTACAAGATAAAAAACGAGCTTATACATAGATGATTCATTCAACTATTTACACCCGCAAATTCTGCAGCCAAAAAGTTAGCAACGCCCTGAGTTCTCATGAAAATAGTGTTCCAAAAAAGACCCAAAAAAAAGGAGCTATATACTACGGAAATGAAACTAAACGATATAAAGTACATAGATAAAACCACATGTCAATCATCATCTGATAAACAGACCTCACTTGCTGGGTTTGTCAGCACACTATTCACACTATGTAGCATGCTAAGCTCTGGCTGGGTCAACTGGTTTGGGTTTGAAATCAAATTTGTTACTGGAGGAAAACTGCAGGGTTGAGTTGCATTTGTACTTGTTTGATAACCCACATCCATTAACGAATCAAGTCCAGAGAGATATGTGCTAGAAGGCGAGACCCCCATGCTTTCACAACAATTTGTCGTAGTCTGAGGACCAGATTGTTGCACAGATGCTGGAGCCCGTGAAGAAATCTCAGAAAGCGTGGGAGAAGTTGAGGGTACTTGTTGACTTTGCATCCCATGTAGAAAGGAAGAAAGACCAGTTGTTGATATGGATGCTGAAGGTCTAAAAGGTTGCAGGTGTGGGGCAGGAGCTCGAATCCCACTACCAAGTTGGAAATTGTACGTGACAGGAGAGATGGAACCAATATGTGGTGGTCTGGTAGGGGTGCCTGATAAAAGTGATGAGCAACGAACAACCTCTAGAGGTGGGGAGGGAGGGGAAAGTGAAGGACTTGTTTGATGACCATCTGCAGAAACACCAGATGAAGCAACAGTAGGAGGCCTCTGAGCTGTGGGTTGAGATTGCCGAAGTAGCTGCTGCACAGCACTAGAGGTGATCTCTGCCAGGAAAGATAAGGTCAGGAGTTCACCAGCGATGACATAGTATACAAGCAAATATTGAAGGCAAACATTCATGCAATCGACAACTAAGTTTAGGTTCCCATCAATCAAGGATTAAATGCATTCCTAGTTATGTTTTCATGACTCATCTTTTTCTTCAATTCCATATTTTCAATATAAGGAATATTACCCACCTTGCTGTTTGCCAATGGTGCTAGATGCCCTACTATCCATACACTTGGTCTTGAAAGCCTCAGCCAATATCTTGTTCATAAGAACTTTGTTTTGATTGTCATTCATCTCTTTCTTCTTACACTGGAAATCAGATTCTATCTCCTGAAGTTTAATATCATGTTTTTTATGAATTTGAGCTACAACCTCCACTATCTCCTTCTCGCAATCAGATTTCAACTGCAGCTTCTGCAAAATAGAAAATGATTTTTCATATAAAAGCAAAAACCCAAGGCATGTTTTGAGCACCGACATACAACTAAGAGAAAAGGAAACAAACTGTATCTTCATGGATCTTGATGATTTCTTCAGTTTCTTTGCTTAATCTATCCAACTCATTTTGAAGTGGATCTTGAGACATAGATACAGGCATTCGCACAGCAAGTGCAGTTCCAGGACGATTACTAATTCCAGGGGTAACAGGTGCAGCCCTCATGTTAGAAATATGCATCCCTGATCCACCAACAGCTATCCAGTCAATAGGCGAAAGTTGTGCAAATGAAGTTGCAGGCTGTGAACCACTAGGAGTAGGAGAGCCAGTTGATAGTAACAATTCCAGCAGATGCTCATTGACAGGTGCATCATTAGGAGATTGGCCAGAAGCTACAACAAGAGGTTGGGATGCAGAGGCATCAACTTGTTGAAAAGCAATCTGGTTATCACAAACTTGTGCAACTCCATCTTGCAGTCTAGAGGATTCTGCTGGTTGACTAGTATCTGAGGCTACAGCATGTATGCTGTCAATCTCTCGCTGAGTGCGGCTACCCTCCAATTCTGCACTAGTAGCGGTTTCAAACCCTCCTGATGGAAGCACTCCAGCCAGCTGATCAACTCCAGTACCGTTAGAAAAGGCTGTAACATAAACACCAGTGTTCTCTCCACCATTACTAGCACTCCCTTCTACAGGAGTTCCATGAACTCCTGATGGAACCTCCTCATCCTGCAGGCCAACTTCTTTGGTTTGGGGCACTCCTAAAAGAACCTCTCCATTTTGCTGGTTGACTGCAATAATATTATCAGATTGAGAATCTTGATTAAGCATAGACACCAATCCATTCTGCTGATCTTCTTCAGTAACATTATCAGATACCATAGCCGATATTCCATCTTTCTCCATAACTCTGTTACCATGCTCAGCTTCCAAAGAAGCGTTTTCAGGCACTTCCAACAGAACTTCTCTGCCATCCATGCATGAAGTTGTTCTGGCAGTACATGCTTCAGATGGTGAAGGATTTGCAGAAGCAGCATTCTCCAGGCCACCAGTGGAACTGAAAATCTCAGTCACTCCCAAGGGAAATTCACTATCAGGCACCATTAATGCATCTCTATTAGGACTTTCAGATGATGATTTATGAATGGTATTCTCTGGGCCATCACTAGAGCTGATAGCCTCAAGGACTCTCACTGCAACCTGTGTAACAGGAATTTGTCCTTCACCTGAAGATGCATTCAAATAGACAATATTCTCTGAAACATTCCTCACACTTGCAGTCTGGGGCATTTCCAAAGGAACCTCTCTGTCTAGCATGCTGGAACTAGCCCCATCAAACATTGGTTCAGAAGCAGACAATACCCCAGAAAATACATCCTCATTCAAACTCACAGTTTCAAGAGCTTCCAATAGAACCTCTCCATCTGGCATGTTTTGGGCTTGTTCAGAAGTCTGTTCTTTGGAACAAGAATTCAAAGTTGCAGCATTTTGTTGATCATATCCAGACTCATCTGCAAGTGGTTTATTTAGTAATCCAGACAACTTCACTCCAATCCAATGAGCCTTCCTCTCTTGCAACTTGTTCCTTGTAGCCAGTTGAAATTCCAAAACATTATTAAGGCGTATCTCCATCTTCTGTTTAAGCTCTCTGAACTCTTTTGCAAATACATTATCCAGTACCTTGAGTTTATCAGTTCTCATTGAACTATTACTGTGTAAATGAATAACAGCTGCCTCTGTTCTCTGCATAAGCTCAAGTTCTGCCTTTTCTTCCTCGTACTTTTTTTTTAACTCTTCCCTTTCTTCTCGTTGCCTCTGCAATAGCTTGTTCATCTGTTCATCACATTTCTCTTCAATATTTTCTGAGTAATCTTTCTGTGTCAATCCTAGATGGGAAAGGGCCTGATCAATGAAGAATTCTTGACCAGGTCTCAGGTTTTCAACCTCTATTCTAACCTTTTGCATGTTAGATGGTGTTGACAGTGAAGGTCTTCCATTTGACTGATTTGTACTGAGATCTTTAGTTGAAAATTCTGCAGCTTTGGGAGAGCCAGCCAACTTAAAATTTCCTGTATGATAAAGAAATACTTTCTTCAGATATCGCAACTTTGAATAAACAAAATCTGCCTCATCCTTCGTGCAGCAAAAGTTCAAATGCTGTTTTGCCAGTGCAAGCGATTCTTTGCGATCAAGTTTGTACTTAATCATGGAAGCTGCAGTCCAACACTGCAATTTGAACAGCACAAAGTACAGTAGGCTGTTAGCAGAAGCACCAAATATTGAAATGCTCAGGCACAAAATATGTACGAATGAAAAAGCAGAGGCACCAGAAAGGGAGGCAGTGCAGAAACATGGAGAGAGAGAGACCACTGGATTCAAGAATGTCAGAATCGAATTTCTTAAATCCAATTAGTAGGAAAAACAAAAAGAAAACAATTCATCAACTATGTTCTTTCCTTCTCATGGAAAAAGTCCTACCAGTAGAATTTCAGTTTAACGTGTTTTAATTTTGTTCAAGGCCCTTTCAAAATGGAAAAGAATAATTTATCAGCTGCATATTTTTCACTGACATTATTTTCATCTCTTTCCAGAAGGAAAAGATAGGAATTAAGAAACAAGACTGTACTTCCAAGTGCATTTTGAATTTCACATTTCTAATTGTGTTATTTCATGTTCATAATTCCTTTTTGTTCAAGGCCCTTTCAAAATGGAAAAGAATAATTTATCAGCTGCATATTTTTCACTGACATTATTTTCATCTCTTTCCTGAAGGAAAAGATAGGAATTAAGAAACAAGACTGTACTTCCAAGTGCATTTTGAATTTCACATTTCTAATTGTCTTATTTCATGTTCATAATTCCTTTTATCTACGTCTTCCTGGTAATCATAAATAGAGGATGAAGAAGAATACAGAAGATTTTTTTATCTCCAAAATATCAGATATGATAACTTCAATCCTTAATTCAGATCAAAAGCCCACACTATAATCCTTCACAAGTCATGGGCCTACACCTAAAACAATCACAGAATGAAAAGTAAATTCAGCAAAAGGCATACTAGCACATCAGGTTGGTTATTTAAAGATACAAATCCTTTCTGTTTCCTCAATATACTGATTAATATTTTAGGCTGCAAATCTTGTAACTGTTGCGACCCCTCCTCTTTGTAGTTCCTATGTACTAATGTTTTAGATCCAAGATGTCAATCTGACCCCAACAGAGGAAACAAAGCTTCAGCCCTGCTTGTTGACTTTTGAAACTCAGTTGATGTACACTTGTAAAGACAACCATGGAAAATAAAGGAATGAACTGATTTGGCAAAGGCAGATAATTTAGAGATCTGTCAAATTCAAAACCAACTGTGAAGATATAAAAGTTATTGCAAATGGAATGAACATTTTAAAAACCTCCTCAACAAGACAGGCATGTTAAATATCTATGATCCAAATTGATAAAGACATGGTAAGGCACAGTTTTTTAGTGGTGAATAACTGGTTAATCAGAGGGGAGGAATTTGCATCACAAGTAAATAAGTGATCAAACAGCAGGGAAATATCAGGAAAAAAGGGCTCTAACCAAGGATATCAAAAATGCTTGCAATATGCTAGCTGGCTCTCTACTGACATGGTGATTATTCAGTACATATTCCAGAAATTGGTCAACCATGACCTTGACATCCTCCTGAAACAAAAGTGAAACATGTCAACATAATGACATTATAAAAGAAAGACCACAGCATAAGCTTGAGATTAATGACCCAGAAACTTCCAACGAATTCGTAAGTTGAGAGTAGCAGAAAGCATACAAATATATGATTAAAGAAAAGGAACCCATCAAAAGCAGTGATTACTTGAAAGACAGAAATTTAATTTTCCCAGAAGTAAAGTGAGGGTAGAATTTGGTTGATTGAATTCTGGTATGCAAACTAAAGCCAGATAGGGTTTTCTTTTATTCTTTCAAGTTTTCCTTTTTGCTTCTCAAGTGTTTCTTTGTCTTCTGGGAGGCAATCAAAAAGAGGAAGCAATGTTACAACATGGCCCGTGAGATTTGCCTCTCACAACCTGAAGGGAAACTTGAGGAGACAGGGCAAAGGTACCTGATCAATGTCATCAGAATTCTTAGATACATAAACTATAGAAAAAAAAAATCCATCATCAAGGGAGGACAAGAGAGAAAATTTGTGATACCATTGAGACAAAAACCAATTTCAAGAACAATATTTTTGGAGATTACTCAATTTCAAATAGGAATTCAATGAAATTATAGTGTCCAACAACAATGCTCTCCAGGTTTTGGAAATTCATATTATCCTATTATGACCTCAAACACTTGTTCGATATATTGACAGTTGTAAGGATCATTGCAAGGTTGATGCTTGCATGAACAAAAAGAAGTTAGTTTACAGGATTTTTTCTTCTTTATTTGTATGCTTAAAATCAATTCTGAAATCAACTCAAAGTACTAAGAATAGAGTGGATAGGCAGACCCAATATACCATATCAAAGACCCTACTGCAAAATCCATTAACATGTGCTACATAAAGTAACTTCTTCAGAGGAATGAGATACATACTGGGAGTTGTAAAATCTCACTAAGTTTTTCTATCTCTGGCTTCAAAGCGAGATGGAGACTCTTCCGTGAATAATGTAAATTCATTCTTTCATTATAATCAACCGTATTAGCTTTTGGTAGAAGTGATAATTTATTATTCAAATGGGTGAAGTTGGAAACATGATTTGCATCAGCTGTAGTAAGACAACCAGTTGGACTTGGCATGAATTGAGACATGCTGCACACTGGAGCTCCAGAAGTCCCTGCATGAATAGGAGACACTGTGAAAGTTGATTAAAGTAATTCAGCAATCCTCGCATTGTTAGGGCGGCAATACTCTGACAAGAGAACCAACCACCTGTGTATACAGGATAAGGAACAACACAAGGTGAATCAACAATGCAATTAGCCATTTACCTATTGGAGCAGCTTTTAGAGATGGTGAATTGGAGTTATCAATGGCCACTTTCTTGCGCTTCTTTACAACTTCATCAGCCTCAACTTCAGGGTTCTTCTGTATGTCATCAAAATATTGAACCCTTTTTCTGTTCCTCTGAAACAAACCAGAACTATATTTCCACTGTGGCTGTTTTCCCTTAAGTAACCTTTCCCAAAATACATGGGGCAGCTCTTCATCCAACAATTGAATTTTTGGCTCACCATGCAATGGAAGATTAGTAGTATAACTTCCTTGATTTTGTTTAACATTCAAAATTATAGAGTTAATTAGATTCTTGTCTTTTCCCTTCTGAGTTACTATGGTTAAGAACTCCTGTATAACATCTTTTATATGTGACTGCTCAAACAACATATTTCCACTGGAGGCAGGGTCATTGCCACAATTAAACTCTGACAATTTGTCAAACAGATATGAAACCCCCCACATCAGAAGCATGTGACTAGCACCCTGGTTTATCCTCTGTAAATTTCTATCAAGTGTCTTATCTTGCCTTGCAACAATTAAAACTTTTTCTTCCACAGTACAAGAAGAGTATAGACGAAATATATTTATCTGTTCAGACTCTGAATTAATCGTTATTTTTTGCAGGTTCCTTATATCAGTATTTGGCTTCCAATCGCTGGCAAATATGATAACAGTATCCACAGATGAAAGTTTTATGCTGGGACTACAAGCACGGGTTTCTAATAAGAACACAAACCTCCCTTCCTGAAGATTGTTGAAGTTTTTCAAAGCAGCTTGCTTCCTTGAAGGGAGTACATGCCCATCAACACGTTCATAACAACCCTTGCCAAATCTTTGACGTATAAAGTCATCTAAAATATCTCCAACATTATCCTTTCCAGAACCTCCACTAGACTGTAAATCAAAACTAATGAGTTATGTAAGAAAAATAAGCACAGAATAATTTGACTAAGAACAAAAATACATCAGGCAAGTACAAACATCGGAAAGAGAGGAATAGTAAAACAAATAACAGGCTGTTCACTAAGGTAAGCAAGATCACTAATCATAGGAATCTTTCCAGATATCATAATGATCATGTGCAAGGACTTGAAATCATTCTCAATATCCAAAAATTGAGCAACTATTTCATATTAAATTAAGATCAGTGAAAATGGAGCCCTTTTGACATGACTTTTTTGTTTAAACTATACTTGATAGTTTAGATAGAGGAATCAGTGAAAAATGGTCTTTACAGGAGATTCAGTGCATGCATTAGATTTGCATCCTGATTCTTTATGTCGAGGAATTCAATGTTTACCTCATATTGCAAGGCTCAACAATGCTTGACTCAGGCAGGCTTATTCAAATCTTCCAAGGGATGATCATCGAAAAACTAATTTAGATTAGCATCATAGCTCAGCAAGAGTAATGAATATAGATTTATGATCTGCTATTAAAACACAACAAATGATCTATTACATGATATTTTGAACCATCTATTCTATCAAATGTTGAAAACTTTACAGTAGACACGTTTTACAAGTATGCATTGAGGATATTGCATGTATACTCATGAGAATCAATGATATTTATAGATAATTAAAAAAATTAAGAAAGGACTTCATTAAACATAAATCTGAAAATATTACTCATAAAGCTTCTAATACATTAATTCCAAAATAAATTAAAAAGTTGAACAAATTAAATTAAGATTACATGATCCATGAGTCATGACTAATAAAAGGATACGGACAAAATGTTGAAGCTCAATTTAACATTAATATGAAAAAACTAATCACAAAAACTTATTAAAAATCCTGTACAGAATAAATAAATAATTTCTCAAACTCAGGATTAGGCATGCACCAATCTAACAGATTACAACTACAGAATATGCAACATAATCTTTCTAATTCTAAGTTTCTTAAAAAATATTGGGGGGAAAATGTAAAGATGTTGAGATTTATTACCTTCATCTTCAAATAAACAGTTGGTTCTTATTAGTAGAAGCAAAATTTGAAGATTGAAGCTTGATCTAGTTGAAAATACTTAAAAGAAATCAGTGTGTGTGTGTGTGTGTGTGGAAATGAGAATGGTTGAAGATGATTGTCAGTCACCAAAAGAAAAAATTGGACAAAAAACTAGGTTTTTATAGCATAACAGCTGATATCATTATGTAACACAGCAAAAGAGTTGTAATGGAGTGAAATGAAAAATAAACGGAGCTGGCCAAAAAACCACTTGTGAAAACCGTAACAGTTTTTCATGACATTTAGAATTTATTTGGTTAGTGTCATAGAACAAAAAAGATAGAAACAGAAGGGACAAAAAAAATTGGTTGGAGGGACAAAGATAGACATATGATAAATGTCTCTATGATAATTTTGGAGTGAATTCATGTCCTTTTAAAACTGGAGGTACATGGAAAAATGCCCCCTCTCCACTGTTCTCTCCATTGTCTTCATCATAACCAAATGCTACCTTAGAGATGACAATTTAACCCAAACCTGATAAATAAAAACTTGAACCGATCCGAGTGGGTGGGTTTGTTTTGGATAGTTTTTTTTATTCAATAGGTAATGAATAAAATATGAATATTGTCAAACCCAACCCGAAACCTAATCCAAGTCCGATCCAAAATATATACATTAATATTATGTAGAACATTAATAGTTTTTTAATCTAAAATAATATATAAGTATACCCGATATTAACATTATACAAGTATATATGTATGACATTTATAATTTCATCTTTTGAGTACTATATATCTAATAAATAGCACTCGAAACAAGATGAATAGGAGGATATAGATATCTAAATTTCTTACTTGATGGGTAATAGACATTATATAGATATAGAATAAACCCGATTCATGGATACCAATGATATTCTGTTTTGAAAGACCAGTTCAAGTAATTTCCATAAAGCAATCAGCATGGTTATTTGCATACTCTCTCTCAAAGAAATTATGGAACATAATGAGAAACTGAAAGCCCGTTTCTTGGAGGAAAGTCAATGTAAGAACCTTGTCTGTTACTCCAATACAGAAAATAACACTGTCCCAAACCAATGGACATAAATATTCAAAGCAATCATAATAGCAACTAACAATGATTTTGAGCGTGTATAATTGAGACTTTAAAGAAAAAACTAGTGCAAAAAAAGATATTTTGCAAACAAAAATGATATCAGATCATGAATCATGTACCTGAAAAAGAACTAGCACTCTTAATCCCCTCTCTTTTATGTTGAAAAGCATTGCATCCAGGAGTTGTAGCTTGCCACTAGCTTTTATTCCAATATCTAAAATGTCAGCTTCTTTACTGTCTTTTGTTAATGAAATTTGTAGCGATGGATCCATGATGTAGGGATGATCACAGCACTGTCCACAATTACCATGCATACATCACTTGTTATTGGAAAAGCACAAGTACAACATCTACCTTATATCTCATTAGCAACTGGTAAACATATCAAAATTCTAACAGATACAAAAATCCTATTGATCCAATCCATGAGCAACAAATCTCCATGATTAAAGATATTGTCAGAGTCCCAATCCACAAGTTTACCCAAAAATATTTATTAATCATGGTTTCTGATAATCCCAAATGAAGAAACTGGATATACCAGGTTATGGTTATGAATTTTAATGCCAAGGCCTTCACAGATGTAAAACAAAATTATATGAATGAATGCAGTCGGAGGTGAAACAAAATAATAGATTTCACATTGTTAAGAGTCAAAAAATCACCAAATGAAGTTGATATAAAAGGCATATCGGTCCTACCTTTCGAGCAGAAATAAGAATATCATGTAGGGAACCAGCAAGATCATTCTTTGAGGATGAGCAAAGTAATAAGGAGTTCGAAAGTAGAATGGCACAATACTGCTCAAGCTGCATGATGGATAACTGTACAGGAACCCAGTACTCTTTAAGCCTTGAGGAATCTGGTTTGCAACTATTTGCAATGTATTGTGACAGCCTTTCCTTAAAAATGCCAGTCTTATGGCTAGAATCAATCACCAAGCATTCACTACCATCTGGATCACTCTGATGAACAAGCAGAGACAGCAAGTGCTCAGTGATGCCATCCTGCAAATCCAGTGCATGAATGACTGTGAAAGCAAGAATAAAGCATATGGGGAACAAAAAGAGGAAAACAAATGCACCCACCTTAAGCTGACCATTTACAAGGAGAAGCCGCATAGCAGTGCTTAGCAGCTTAATTTGTTTAAAATGTGAATATATTCTGGAGCGTTGGCACTCATCAACTATTATGGCTTCCCATTTCATTGATTCAAGAATATTTAGATCCTGCAGATCCATATAGAGATTAATATAAATGCCACAGAAAATCAACAAATAAGAATCTGCATATGTGGCAATAGTTTTTTCATAAGCAAGTAGAGTAGCATAGAACTCTCTTTCCTGTTTTCTTTTCTTTCTCTATCACAACAGAATCCATGAATAAATCATCTTGCATGTCAAACTATAGAAGCAACATGCACTATGATAATCAAATCCACGCAAATCAGTTGGTTATTTTATCCCAAGGACGACTTAATAAGCAATCAAAATCAACATGAGAACTGATATCCCACATAATCATGCATTCTGACCTCGATAATAACTTCTGGTGAGGTTATAAGTATTTGAAACATAATGCAACCTCCTTCACTGTAAAACTCCAACGTCCTAATACTTTTCCGTATGTCTTTGTTTCCATGATAAACCACAGCATATAGAGATGGCGCCAAACGAAATAGCCCTTCTTCCCATGAATGAAGTGCAGCAGAAGTCGTGATGATAAGAAATGGCCAAGTGGCATTGGATGATATTGACAAAATAAAATAAATCACCTTCGCAATTTGTTCCTGCAAAAAACACATCATAGCCATTTACATTAATTCCTAAGACAGATATTGAACAACTATTATGTTAGTTAAACCACGAACAAAAGTTAATCAACAACCTAATGATCATCCAGACCTTGTATGATAGAGTGTGGAACCACAATAGCATGGCAAAATTGAATGGTGCCAATAAAAGGGGTTAGGTGCAAATCATAAAGAATAGAAACTTCTAACATGCTAATTCTTTAAGTTACAGACAAAGGAATATGACAAAGTTCATTTATATAAAAACATACATAGTATAGACAACAATATCATTAGACTGCATTTTCACAATGTCTTTTAACTAACAGTTGATCATTTGATCACCATCAAGGTTGCACCATCCATTCATTGGTCCGTTACAGATATGAAGTAAAAGATTCACTGGCAAGCCTAGAACAAAGAGTAACTGATCACACACCTGATCATCAATAAGAACAACATTCTCTCCCCTGTGCCAGCACTCTAAAAGATAGTTGACAAAGTCCAGATGATTATTATCAAACTCAGGTGAACCTCCAGCTGACAACTGCAACAATTTAACCAATGAAACCTTTTTCATCTCGAGTTTCTGATGGCAACTAATTTCAAACCAACATGGCAGGATTTATAGACATATAAGAGAATTAACAGCACATGCCATGAACTAAAGATTTATCAGAACAGAAAATTATTTTCCAACGTCTCTTTCACAGGTTCACCTACAACGGAATTTCCTAACATTTTTTTCTCAGAATCTTTCAAAATGCACTCTTCAATCAATTCCTCTACCTCCCTCTGACTGCAGTCACCACCCCCATCAACGTTCTCAGAAGCACCAGCTCTGAGATTGCTGCAATATCCTTGAGATGACTTAGCCTTCTTGTTCTTCGTCTCCTCACAAAAACCTAGCAAGTCCAGCAGAAAAGTATAAGAATGATTAAAGAAATAACTTGATTGACGCTGGATTGAAAGAATAAAAGCCTGCTTGCACTGTTCATGACATCATTAAATGCTGCAGATTTTGCAATACATTTACTAGTCATGAAAAAGGATTTGAAACAACTTATGAATGGAAAGTAAGATAGAATGAAGAAAAATTACTAGGCTACCTTCCAGATTAGCTTTCTTTTGTTGCTGTTTGAACAATGACCTGTAAACACGAGCATCAGTTATCTTTGTTTCAACCTGAACAGCTTTGATAATATGTTTCTCACTGTGGCCGATTTCATTAGTTTCAAGAGTCAACAGTTTCACACTCTTCTCTTTCCTGTGCTTTTTTTCCATAACTGATGAGTCCAAGCTTTTACCAGACTTCTTTGAACCAAAAGAACTGGATGATGACTGATTCTTACCCCTCTTAGACCTTCTCAAAGGACTCGACATGCTTTGCTTCTCAACTCTCCCGGATTTCCTCATGACTGCAGGAGTTGTAGGGGTCCGATTCTCAAGACGTTCAGACTTCCTAGTACTTGAAGGGCTTGGAGCCATGCTTTTCTTTGATGATGTTTCTCTGGCTGACCTTCTTAGAGCAGATGTATCAGGCGCACTACCTGAACTAGATGATGATCTGCTAACAATGTTTTTCCCTTTTTGAACCATTGGTTTCCTCATCCTTAGCTTTGCAACTAGCTTTAGTATCATTTGCCATCCTTCAAGCTGTAAACCACAGAAAATTATATAAGATTCTATTGAACCAGGCGATGCTTAATAATGATGTTTCAACGAGCAACCAAGCAAAATAAATTCGAGCATCCCTGCATGGCTAAGAAGTCCTATCTTTCCTTGTGTTATTCAACCTATCAAAAATTTACTAGAATTCCAAGCAATCTTATAAAGGGCACACCTGTTCGCCGCAATATCTCGTATCACTCCAAAAGGCCGGATCCTTTAAGCTGCCTCACTCATCCTGTGCAGCACATGAAGGCACGAAAATGTTACAAAACGAAAATATTATACCAACTTCTGAGAATTTCAAAACACAATATTTTTAATTAACCAAAATAAATACAATTAAAATCAATCAAAAGCTCAGAAAATATCTAACGCTGTAAATTTAAAATGTTCGCAAAGTATGTGTGTGTGTGTTCTGCTTCAGACCCAACATCAAGAACCAAAAGGCATGTGTGTGTAATGCTAAAACAAAAGAGAAAACCTAACTCAACAAATTAAAAGACTTAGTGCAAATAACCACATTGCAAATCAGTACAATGCCATTCAAAATCATTAAACCATAAACCCTAATTTACTGCACGAAGGAAAACAAAAGAAAAAGGGCAGTACTAAAATCTTCAGCAATCACACCAACGTTACCTAAACGAAACCCTAATGCACTGAAAATATTACGTTCTTTTGAAGTTAGATTATGAAATTTAAGAGGAGTATAAGAAGTAGGGATTAGTGCGATTAGAATCCCAATTTATCCGTGTGAGAATCTTGAGAGTGAGATTTTTAGTGTCCTGAGAGTGAAAGTTTGGAGGCATTCACAAACGAGTTTTTTAGTTAGAAAAACTCATTTTAGTTAAAAAAAAAAAAAACAAATATACATTTTTTACTGTTTTAAAATTTTAAAAAAAAAACATGAACAAATACAATTTTTTTCCTTTACATGCAAATATTTTCTTAACAATTTTAAATATTAATACTTTATACATTTTAAAATTTATCATAAATTTAATTTTTATTATAAATTTATTATAAAAAAATCCCTTTTTTAAAAGTTAACAATATAATTTTTTTTATTGTAGTTCTTAATTTGAATAAAATAAAATTAATATTCCAAAATTAGATTATCATAAATACAAAATATAACAAAATAATTTTTATAAATTTTTATTTTGATTTTTTATAAAATATTTGCAGTATTAATGTATTTTTTATAATTTTTTGTTGAATAAATCCAGCTATAAATTCAATAAATGAACACATTTTAAAATTTTTTCAAAAAAAACTAAAAAAGAAAAAACAATTACTGAATCCGCGCTTTAATATGATAAATGATGAGTCAAGTTAAAATTTAAATAATAGTTAATACCTATTCAAATAAAAAAAAACTATATTTTAATTTTGTAATTATAGTTTAAACAATATAAAATAGAAAAATATTACTTTGAGCCAGAAATTTTTTAATTTTATGTATTTTTTTATATCCATATCTTTCCTTAAATTCCTCAAATTGATGTCAAAAAAAATAAAGTTTGATGTTAAAGAATAAATATTAATTTTGATATTTTAAATTTTTCATTCTTTTTTTTCCTTATACAATTTTTTTATCTTAATATAGAGATATTTTATTTCAGTTTTTTTATTATAAAATTAGTATAAAATAATCTTGTAATAAAATAATTAAATAAATTTGTTTTTGTTTATGTCTGTTATACTTAAACTCTTACCTCTTATAAAAATTATTTTTGTGATAATTTTTTATTTTTATGACCTAATAATTTCTCAAAATTTGTGAAAGAAAAAAAATATTTTGTTAAAAGAAAAATAGCTACTATTAAGATGATCCCTTTAGCATTGTAAGCTCAACTAGTACGAGCGCGTTTGGCAGTGTAGTTGTGGGTGCTTTTCAAATAATTTTTTGTGCCAAAATGCATGCCAATGATATTTTTTTCATTTTTTTAAAAAAATTATTTTTGACATTAGCACATCAAAACAATCTAAAAACATACAAATCATATTAAATTTTAGTAAAAAAAAATTAAATTTTTTGGGAACGTAGCCGCAGTCGCATTCCCAAACGTTCCCTACGACTCAAATAACTGAATCATTCTTGATGATTTTTTTTTTTTACCAAAATGCAAATTTGATACTTGACATTTAATTTATTTTTTTATTATAGCATGAAATTCTTAATTTTACCTATTTAAGGCCCCGTTTGTTTGCATAAAAGTGATTTTTTTTTAGAAAATAAATTTTGAAAAAGTAAATTATTTTCCGATGTTTAGTAGTGTTATAGAAAGTAGGTTGGAAAACACTTTCCAGAATTTTATTATGTTATGGAAAATGAGTTGTAAAATAGCTTATTAATATTTTATTTTATTTTTAAGTTTATTAAAATAATAAGGAACAAGTCTTACAAATTAAAAAGTTGAATGAGAATAGAATTGAAAAAAAATTAATTTTATAAATTATTTCAAATAAAATAAATAATAATCAAAATAATAGAGATCAAATCTAACAGATAAAAAAATTAAAAGATGATGAAATTAAAATAATTATAATTATAATTTCATAAATTATTTTAAATAAAATAAGTAATAATTAATAGAATAAAGAACAAATTTGATAGATAAAAAAATTTCAATTTAAAAAATTATAAGAGAAAAGTAAATAACAATCATAAAAATAAGGACTAAAGTTAATATAAAAATCACATTAAATCAAATTTTAAGGGATGAATTTGAAAAAAAAAAATTCAAACAAAATATATAGCAATCAAAAGTTTAAGAATTAAATTTAACATAATCAGTAAATAATATGATATTTTTAAAATTTTCACAACTTCTGGAAAGTATTTTTCGCCCAAAATAAAAGGAAAACAATTTCCTGAAAAGCAAGCTAAATTTTTCTTTAACAGAAAAATATTTTTTGTTGACTGGAAAATATTTTTCATTAACTAATTTTTTTAATAATAAATAAACATAAAAAAATTTTAAAAATTATTTTTTAGAAAACAAACTCATAAATTATTGATTTTGCTTTTTTTTTTCCCTAACATAATGGTGCCGCGTGAATTACATAAATTACGTGGTGGCATGTCTATTAACCTAACCTTGCCTGCTTGGGAGTGCTTTTCAAAAACATTTCTAAAAAAATTTAATTTTTTTTTACTTTAAAGTAATATGTTTTTGATATTTTCAAATTATTTTGATGTGCTGATCTCAAAAATAATTTTTAAAAAATAAAAAATATTATTAACCTATATTTTTAAATAAAAAATATTTTAAAAAATAATCACAACAACACTTTTAAACCAGCTGTTAATTAAATTTCTAATTGACTACCGTATCTTCAATTTTATCTATTTAACTACTTAGCCTTTACAGGTGGCCCAACGTAAACCATACCTTTTTGTAATATAAGTAAAAGAATGTTTATGTGATACTAGTGATTTTAAATAAATAAATAAAAATATAATAGTCAAGGTTATTTTATGTGATTATATTTAATAAATTTAATTAATTTAATAATTGATAAAAAAAATTAATAACATCATATAAATCAAATAAAAAAATAAATCTGAATTAAACTAGATTAGCTCACAAAACTTATAATCCAGGACATAAAATCAGATAATATCATAAAAAAATAATAAAATCTAATACCTAACAAATCTAATATTAAAAGATAAAATTAAAAAATAAATAAATTTTTAATGGATAAAAAAACTAATAAAAATAAAAATATAAAATATTATTATAATGAATAATGTTTGTGGTTATAGTAATTAAATTATTTCTGAATTAATAAGCATAATTTCTAAAACAATTTAGAATAAAATTAAAAAAAATTGAGTTGTTGAGTAATAAAAAAACTAAACAAGAAAAAAATAAATATTATTATTTTAATAAATAATATTTTATGGATGTGATTAAAGCAATTTAGCCGCACGTTTTTAATGTTTTGTTAATTTTAATTGTTATAGCAGCGGTATTATCTTTCCTTCTAAAGTCATGGCAGGAGTGATAGTTAGCAAATGACACCTAACGGTGACTTTCTCGTAGAAGTTTCTGGGATTATATTCATATTTTCGAGGGAAAAAAACTTGTAGGGTTGACTGGTTTAACCGGCCTTCGGGTCCTCCTTCGAACACAGCTCTGTCGCCGGGTCAGCTAACAAGTAATTAAGAAAAGCAGGTGAGACGTAGGGCAATAACTCCTTCGAACATGTGAATTTTGCAATGTTGAAAGCGAGAGCAGGAGGAGGATCATCTTTTCTTTTACATGGTTGTTAAAGATCAATGGAGAGATCGATGGTTTTTGCGCAATATCAGCAGACACGTTGATGATATTCATGTTTGAATTTGGTGACTTCAAGAGAGTTCGCAAGGCTCTCAAAGATGAACCATTTTTTGCTCCAAGAAGCTATATATACAGGATTTTAAGTACTCTAATTAATATTTGTTGATCTGGAAATTCTGTTGATTAATTAGCTTCTCAAAGGTTTAATTCATTGCACTACTGATTGCAATGCTCTTGTAGCAGGTAGAACTATATATATAAAGACCCACAAAATTGAAATTTATGAAGATAAATAAGTAAATTTCATGTATAATATATAATTATTGGCAATAAATGAATGAGGAAATAATAAGAAATAGGAACTTAAGAATAGCTAAGCCATATATATGCGACTGATCAATAATTACATGTAAGGTTATATTATCCTAGTGCGAAAAACTCTCTGCTGCTCATCCAAACTCTTTCATTTATTCTATATATATTCTATCCAGTAATCAGTAATGCCTGGACAAATAGTTTATTCAATCATCTTTGTCTTCTGGTACAAAAAGTTTCACCGATCGATTATTTAGTGGTTGTAGAGGTCTTGCATTTGTGTCCGAGTCCTGCAAAATGTTTATCAAATGATATCAGCATATCTAACAACAGCAGCAGCAGCTAATGAACAAACAATGGTTACAGTAAAGAATTAAAACTTGAAAAAATCAATAATCAGGGAATTCTAGCTTCCCATTTGTTATGCATGGGAAATCATGGATAGGCCTGCGAACTCACATCATGAACAGCTACACGAAGCAACCTGACTTGTTCTCTTGTGGCAGTCCTCACCTGTCAGGGTAGATTGTAATATTTAGAACAAAATATAGTTACATCATGAATGAAAGCACATGTTTTTCTTATCAGGGCAGATCAAAACCTTTTTCACAACGGTCCACAGAACATTTTCAGTGCAAGGAGGAGTCGTGAGGGAGCCCAAGTATCTATAGTACTTTCTGCTGCCTATCTTAAGGTTCCTTGGATCGACTACGCCAACCACGGTATCTCGTTCATTTGTGCCGGCAACGGATTCTAAATGTTTTGTCAACTAATTAACGAAACACAGGACAAGCACATGATTAGAGAAAATTAAAGATAGAGAGAGTTACAGAGAGACATCTAAATACACTACTCACAGATGACAGGAAAGAGTCTGGGCTTCCTATCTTGTACAGAATCCCAACAACAGCAACCTTTCCATCGAGGCTCTCATGAACCATGTGCACCTCTAAAGCAAACCTGTATTCATATATAGAGAGAGTTACACACGTGAAAGATTTTGTGTCATCAGTTATATATGGCTATAAATATATTTATACATAGCGATAGAGAGAAAGAGAGGGATTGGATAATTGATATCAGATATATACCTCTTGCCATCGATTGTATGTTCGGAAGGTGAATGCCAGTGACACTGGTTGAGTACATATTCAGTTCCATTTATTTCAATAGTTCCTGCACCACTTTCCCATTTCAGCTGCATCAAAAGACAAAAATATTAAAATTAAACAAAGAAAACACAGCGGATTGTTATATAGAGAGAGCGAGAGATCATATATAGGGGTGGGGCAGATGCCTATATACATTTGCCTATTTCAATGCTACCTAGATATTGCTTGTACATGGGTAGATAAACACATCTCACCGAACACCACTTTTTCAACATGACAAGGTTTCTGAAAACAATCTTGCAACTAATAAGGTGTAGCTGCAAGCCAAAATGCCTTTTGTCTTAAGTTTAACAGGATAAACTGGAATAGGTTACTGATAGTTATGCTGTAATTCTTCCTAGTTATTTTCTAATATTATAGGTTCAATCCTCCCTTAATTTCTTACCATAATATCATGTCCCCTATTCCTAAGAGTGGCATTGCCAGGCTTGTAACTTCTATTGAGTCTCCCCAAATAGGAGACTATATCAACTCTTTCGTTCAACAGATCAATAGGAGACTGCATAGATCCATTGCTACATGCACCCCATTCAGGGTGAATCGTTCCCCAATGAGCCGGTCCCTTCTCACTATATGGATTGTAATCAAACTCCGTTTCATCCTCTGCACCATAACAGATGGGGAAAAAAAACAATCAACCAACATATAAATATAAATTATTCGCATGTTTGGTACGTACGTAGTAATAGATACAACTTAAAAATTGCTTCACAAAATAGTTGGAAAAAAAGAGAGTCGCATGCAAAACTATAGCTTATTCTGTTTTTTTTTTTTTTCATGAAATTAATGAATGCTTTGTCAAGGATTATTTAAACTACAAAAATTAATAATTAAATTAAGCCCAAGAAAACAAAACACTTATATATGATACTAATCTGAAATGCAGTTGCTAGCTAATTAAGAAACAACATGCTAGTTTATGTACGGAGAAAAGTTGAACAGAAATGCTTAAAAATTCAAGGCCGTGCATGTCTGTTGCCTCCTGCATGTTTCATGTCATTGATCTCATAATTTTGTGTGCGTGCATCTATCTATACGTGTGTGGCAAACAAAATTAATATGAACAAGTGATGCGCCATGATAACCGCAGCCTGCTCACCAAGTTCTTGAGATGTTATCGGGAGGATATGCGAAACAAGAACGAGGAAGAAAGTGATCAAAAAGAGGAGCTGGATTGCTAGCTTTCCCATGTCTCAGAGACTAAATTACTTCGCAGTATTTTCTTCTTCTTCTTTGCTTCGGTATGCGACTTTGAGATGAATGGAGAGGCATGTGATCTGCTTATTTATAGCTTCCATGTGCAATATGAACACCGGGAAAGCCAACTGCAACACGTTTACAGACGTTCAAAATTGATGGTGCCCAGTTTTATGTACCTGACAGGTTTGAATCTTGAACATGGCATGACAGAAAAAGTTGCTAGTCAACAATAGAATTATTTTCAGGAGTCATGTAATAACGTACAGTACTGATAGAACTTTCACAATAAATCCATGTCGTATATATTCTCTCGATGTGTCCAAATTTAATAATTTCCTCAACCTTTAAACGTCTAAGATGACGAATCTTGGTTTGAAAAAAGAAGGTTACGTGCTCGTTTATTTTGTTTATAATAATTGATAACTCGTTGCTGTCTGATGCCTATTGGCTACGGTGGGGGGTAGCAGTCGGTAGCTTGGAGCTCATGTAGGAAGAAGAAATGTAAATGTATTTCATGAAATGTGCCGCATGACAAAATTATATGAATATTACTACATTTGGCGCTCCTTTCTTCGCTTATTATAATTATTTTTCTATACCACTTTCCTGCTCTTCCATTTCTTTAACTCACGCGCAGTCCTAGTTTTCTATCTACCCAACCAAAGCTATGGTGGTTGAGTTCGATCTCGCAATTGACTAATTAAGCAGAAGAAATATAAATATATAATATTTATATGAATCTTCTTAGATGTTTTCTTCTTCTTCTCTTTTTATATGTTTGGATTTTGATACCTTTTATAAAAAAACCATCCCATTAACTTAAATTATTATGTAAACTTGAAACTTTCACAGATTTATATTATCTTATATTTAATTTTTATAAAATAAATAAGGATGAAGAGATTTAAACTCGTGATTGTTTAGTTATCAAGGCTTTAATATTATATCAAAGAATTATCTCAATTCAATAACTTAAATTATTAAATGAGATTTTAGGTTATAATTTATATTATTTTAAAAAATTAAATTTTAACTGTAGGATCGATTGTCTCCTTGGAAACATTTTTTATAATTGTCTGATATCTTCTCCCTTAATTCTTGAAACGCGTATCTGTGTTTGGTGAACCACTTCTAAAGCCTCTCCCTACCCTGATAACAACTAATTAATTTTATTTGTTTACTGTTTTATGGAAGGGACACGAAGACGATGAAGATCAGTAATTCTGGTAACTAATTACATTATCCATGCTGCGGGTTAATTATTTTTTGTATTTTAAAAATAATTAAATTTTAAAAATGTTAGGTTTTTTTATATAGTTATACCTAAAAATCTCAGGTTTGGTTGCAACGCCTGACCCAAAAGTAATATTTATAATATTAATAATAACATTAAATTTGGATTAACCCTTAGCATAAAAGTATCTGAACTGCAATACCAGACCCAATAGCATTGGACGTGGGTCTGACTACAAGGTTATTTCATAAAAGTATAGTAATTAAATAGATTAGTTAAAAACAAAAAAAAACCAAAAGGAAGAAAAAAACTAATAAAAAAAAGAAAAAAAATATGAATTAATTGGGTTAACCCTTCAAACCAGGTTAACCCATCATAGCTTGAATTCGCATCGTGAAAGTTTGATAATTAAAAAGAAAAAAATAAATTAATGGGTTGCCTAGAATTAACGGTGTTAACTCGTCAAACCAGGTTAACATGTCAAACCCGGAATCTGTGTAATGAAAGTTTGATAACTAAATAGAAAAAAATATAACATTAACAATTTAAATTAAACGAAAAAAATTAATTAAAAAGAAAAAAAAACATCAGCCTTTTCACTGTGGACTGCACTGCGCAGTCCACAATCAAAGACATAAAAAAAAATTAAAGGTATCAGCCGAGAACTACTTAGAAAAAAATTTAATATTAATAAACTAAATTAATTAAAAAAATAAAAGAAAAAAACCTCTAAGAAGAAAAAAAATTAAATAGAAAGAAATTTAACATTAACAAACTAAACTAAACGAAAAAAATAATTAAAAATAAAATTCAGGTTAACTCATCAAAGCAAGTTAATTGATTAGGAATTGGACTTTATAGTATTTCTAGATTAGATGTTTCAGATCTAATGACTCAAGTCACAAATTTAAAAAATTTATTATATTTTTTAAAAAGATTTTATAATTTTTTTTAATTTTTTATTAGATGAACTGC